>Ga0208940_1000318_pt1 | contig 63831 bp, 48 predicted proteins | sample AD_JPNNA6_MetaG_FD_184445 | JGI IMG/M metagenome (GOLD analysis project Ga0208940, IMG submission 184445) | Active sludge microbial communities of municipal wastewater-treating anaerobic digesters from Japan - AD_JPNNA6_MetaG (SPAdes) (version 2) | ecosystem: Engineered > Bioreactor > Anaerobic... | reverse complement strand
CTACATTGGCGGGAGGGGAAGGCCACAGGTTAGATTTTAGTTTGTAATGGTGCAACACTTTAGCATAAGATAATGAACTAAGTATACGAGATCTATCAGAAAATGCAAGGGGCCGCGAGGGGAGCCGTGGCTGAAAGCGAGCCGCGGGCTGAAGCCCTGCGGCTCAACGCACGAAGCCCCCCGAGGGGGGCTGAGCGGCCGGCCCGCCGGGCCTGGTAGGTTCAGCCGACGGCTTTAGCCTCGGCCAGGGGGGCTGCGCGGCCGGCCCGTAGGGCCTGGTGGGTTCAGCCGACGGCTTTAGCCTTGGCCAGGGGGGCTGCGCGGCCGGCCCGCCGGGCCTGGTGGGTTCAGCCGACGGCTTTAGCCGCGGCCAGGGGGCTGAGCGGCCAGCCCGCCGGGCCTGGTGGGCTCAGCCGACGGCTTTAGCCTCGGCCAGGGGGGCTGAGCGGCCGGCCCGCCGGGCCTGGTGGGTTCAGCCGACGGCTTTCGCCGCGGCCAGGGGGGCTGAGCGGCCGGCCCGCCGGGTTTGGTGGGTTCAGCCGACGGCTTTCGCCGCGGCTGTATTTTCATTCCCCCAACCACAGGCTCTGGTAAACTTTCCACTCCGTTTCGTCGGTTTCCCAGTACGGATAGATAGCGACGCCGGTGAGGGTGTTCGGCCACGTGGCCCAGTCGTTGAGGCCGGTGATGACTCCCCGCAAGCCGGTGCGCATGTTCTCCGCCGCGGGATTGTGCGTGCGCGTGACCTCGGCGGATGTGGGAATGCCGATGAACAGGCGCACATCGCTGTACACCAGCGTGCGACTTAAAGCGATGACCTCGAACTTCGTCCACTGCTGATACAAGGCCGGGATAGACAACGAGCTGTCGTACACCATCACGGCGATTTCGTCGACGCGCCCGGCAATCTTCTGATAGTAGGAAGCGCTCCAGCTCCATTCACCGACCAGCGGCCAGTGAACGGTGGGGAAAATCGGCCAGATGCGCCGCCCGGCAATGGACAGTGTGACCTCCGGGCCGATGGCCTCGCGCAACTCCTCCAACAGGGTCAGCACCGCTTGGTTGCCATCTTCGACCGGTTCGGGATCGAGGTGTAGCCCATCAAAGCCGGCTTTGGGCAACAGGGAGGCGCAAAAGTCGACCACTTCACGCCGGATGGCGCGGCTGTTGAGGTTCATTTGCCGAAGCGGCAGGCCGATCCACATCTGTACGCTCAGGTCGGGCGCGAAGCCTTTCAGTGTGGCGACAAACTCTTCCGCGTACCCGTAAGTGGAGCTGAACGAACCTTCCGGCTTGTAATAGCTGGTGTAGACATAGACGGTGGTGATCTGCCGTTGCGCCAGAGCGGTCGCTAACTCCAGCACCTCATCGGACGAGTGCGGACGGCTGACCCACTCCACTTCGAGCCAGGCGGCATTGGTCCCATTGTTGAAGTGTGCCCCCGGAAAGTTCGACTTGGGGCGAAAGAGGCAGCCGCGCCCCAGGACGATGACCCACAGCACGGCCAAGGCGCCCAATCGCCACAGAAAGTCGGTGCGCCGGGACAGGATGCGCTTGGGTGGAGATTTCTTTGAGCGTGAGGTGTGATGCGTGGGACGTGATTTGTCACTTGCCATTGGCCATCTGCTATTTGCCCTCTGTCATAGGCTCATGCGTCGGCTCGTTGCCTTCTGCCCACCACTCCCCCAGGATTTCGAGGACGCGGTGCAGGTTGTTGCGCCAGCGAGCTTCTTCCCACGCCAGCGGCAGCCAGATCTCCTGACGCCCGACGCGCGCGAGTTCTCCCAGCCGACGGCGCAGGTGCGCAATTTTGCCGGGATCGAAACGTTTGAGCCACGTCGGGCGCAGGGCAATCTGCCCGTTCTCGACGACGATAGCCGGAATGCGGGCGTCGCGCGCCAGGATTTTGAGCTGTAGTTGGTAGATGAGATTCTGTGCTTCGGGCGGCAAAGGCCCAAAACGGTCGTGAAGTTCATCCTGCAACTGTCCGATGGCTTCCGCGGTGGTCAATTCGGCCATGCGACGGTAGAGCTGCAAACGCAATTTGTCATCGGGAATGTACTCCGCCGGCAATCCGACGGCCAGCGGCAGTTCGATGGTGATGGAGCCGATCGGTTCGGGCGGTTCCGGCTCGCCAGCCTGGGCTGCTTTGAGACGTTGTACCGCGCGGGCGAGGATCCGCGTGTAGAGCGTAAAGCCGACATTGGCGACGTGCCCGTGCTGATTTCTCCCCAACAACTCCCCGGCGCCGCGGATTTCCAGATCCCGCAGTGCGACGGTAAAACCGCCGCCACTGCCTAGCGCTTCATCCAGAGCTTGCAACCGTGCGCGCGCCTCGTCGTTCATCCGTCGCTTGTGGAAGAAATAGGTGTAGCCGCGCCGCGTTCCGCGTCCGACGCGCCCCCGCAACTGGTAGAGCTGCGCCAGGCCGAAACGGTCCGCCCGCTCGACGATGAGGGTATTGGCGTTGGGAAAATCCAGGCCACTTTCGATGATCGTCGTCGCCAGCAGTACGTCAATCTCGGCGGTAGCGAACTGCCGCATCACCCGCGCCAGCTCGCGCTCCTGCATTTGCCCATGCGCCACGGCAATACGCGCTTCGGGCACCAACGAGCGCAGTCGCTCGGCAACCGCGTGGATCGATTCCACACGGTTGTGAACGTAGAAGACCTGCCCGCCGCGCTTGAGTTCGCGGAGGATGGCGCGTCGTGTGACATCGGAATCGTAAGGGCCGGTGTACGTGGCGATGGGCAGGCGTTCCTGGGGCGGCGTCTCGATGATGCTGACGTCGCGCGCGCCGGCCAGCGCCATGTAGAGCGTGCGGGGGATGGGCGTAGCGGTCATCGTCAACACATCGACCTCGGTGCGCATCTTCTTGAGACGTTCCTTGTGGGTGACGCCGAACCGCTGTTCTTCGTCGATGATGACCAGTCCCAGGTCTTTGAAGGCGACGTCCTGCTGTAACAATCGATGCGTGCCGATGACGATGTCCACTTTCCCCTCGCGCAGTCCGGCGAGGACTTGGCGTTGTTCGGCGTCGGTGCGGAAGCGCGACAGCAGTTCGACGGTCACAGGGAAGGGCGCCAACCGCTCGCGGAACGTTTCGTGGTGTTGCTGCGCCAACACCGTCGTCGGCACCAGCATCGCCACCTGTTTACCGTCCATCACCGCCTTGAATGCAGCGCGCAATGCCACCTCGGTCTTGCCGTAACCGGCATCCCCGCAGATCAAACGATCCATAGGGCGCGTCTTCTCCATATCTTCTTTGACCATCTTGATGGCCTGCGCCTGATCTTCCGTTTCGACGTAGGGGAAAGCCGCTTCCAATTCGTGCTGCCAGGCGGCATCCGGTGCAAAAGCATGGCCTTGCACTACCTGCCGCGCGGCGTAAAGTTCCAACAGATCCACGGCAACCTCATGGGCGGCTTCTTCGACGCGCGCTTTCGTCTGCGCCCATGCCGTACCGTCGAGACGGTTGAGCTGCGGCGGGGCGTCTTCCACGCCGATATAGCGTGTCAGACGGTCGGCCTGATGGATGGGGACATAGAGCTTGTCGCTGCCGCGTGTGTTGTTTTCGCCGGACGTCGTCGGCGCGGCGTATTCCAGCAGCAGGTATTCGCGCTCGATGTCGTCGATACTGCGTGTAACCAGCCCGCGGAAGATGCCGATGCCGTAATCTTCGTGGACTACCGGATCGCCCGGCTGCAAGTCGGCGAAGTTGAACTCCGGAGCGGTAGCGCGACGACGCGGACGGCGGCGCGGTTCCGGCGGACGCCAGCCGAAGAGTTCTTCGTCGGTGATGAGATGCCGCGCGCCGTGGGGACCGTTCCACTGCCAACCGCCGGGGGCCGCGCCTTGCACGAAGGTCAGCAGCTCAACCGGCGCCGTGGGCACGGATGGTTGGACCGGCGGGGGGTTGAAATCTTGCCACAATTCCGCCATGCGCTCGGCCTGTCGGCTCACCACGACAACTTGATCGTTCAGCGTGAGCCACTGCCGGATGCGCCCCAAAGCCTCCGGCAGTCGTCCGGCGAAGTGAACTTCCGCTGTGAATCCTTCGGCGAGAGGCCCTTCTTCGCCGGTGTTCAGCGCCACGATGCCGGGGCGCTCCAACCGTTCGCGGATAGCCTCCCAGGTGATGTAAGGCAGCCCGGCAGTGGGCGGGAGGTAGCCCTCCTCCATAATCTGCTGGCGCTGCTCTTCGGCCTCCTCCTCCAGCTCACGCCAGCGCTCGGCCAGCTTTTCGGCCTCGCCGGTGATGACCAGCGCGTTGGCGGGAAGGTAGTGCAGCAGTGAGCCGATTTCCTGGTAGAAATAAGGCAGGTAAAACTCCAGGTTGGGGAAGGGGAGGGCCGCTTCGAGAGCCTGTGCGTCGGCCTCCAGGAGGGTGCGCACGTCGGCAGGTAGTTCGCCGTTTAACATAGTACGCACGGTCGCCAGCGCGTGTGCACCGTCTAAGGGCAGTGCCTCGCGCACCGGCGTCAGCCAGAATTCCTCGATGCGCCCGGCCTCCGGCGCGGAACGTTGGGTCGCGGGGTCGAAGGGGCGGATTGTGTCGATGACGTCGCCGAAGAACTCCAGGCGATAAGGCGCAGGTGCCTGCGGCGGATAGATGTCGAGCAGGCCGCCGCGCCGGCTGAACTGTCCCGGCGCTTGCACCACACTCACCGGCTCGTAGCCGATGCCGGCGGCGTGCCGCGCCAGCCCGGTGAGCGACTCGCGGGCGTTGACTTCGATCTTGCGTGCAGCGTGGCGGAACTGGCGGTAGGGGAGGGTACGCTGCATCAAGGCGCGTACCGAGGTGACGACGACCGGCGGTGCCTCCGGCGGCGCCGTGTCCAGCCGGTACATAAAGAGCTTCGAGAGCACATCCAATCGGTCGGTGATGGCCTCCGGCGTCCACGGAGCGCGCTCGTAGAAGAGCACGGGCGGTTCCGGAAACTGCCGCAGCCGCGTGGGATCAGCGAGCCACAACTTGAGCGCCTCTGCCAGTTGTCGGCTTTCGTCGACGGTGGGCATGATGATGACGGTGGGAACGTGCAGATCCTCACACAAGCCGGCGATCACCGGCGGGCGGGCATGAGGAAGCAGCGCACAGGCGGGCAGTTCCAACCCGGCCTTGAGTGCATCGCGCAACGCTTGGTAAGCGGGATGTTCTTGGACCCAGGTCAAAAGTCCGTGGAGGAGTGTGCTCACGCCAACCTCAAGGAGCGCAACAGAACCTACGGCGCAGTGCCGGGGATGAAAATTTGTCAGCGGATTTTAACGGCTTGCTCAACTTGTAACTTTCAATCGACAACTTTTAACGATCTTCAGCGACAGCAAGATGCCAGGTCATCCCCTGACGTTCAAAATCGGGAGCGCCGTTGAGCCAGCTTTCTACCAGCCGGCACGCCAGCCGCAGTACTGCGACGACATGGGGCATTTCAACGGCGGAGAAGTCCTGGAGCACGTAGGCGGCGGGGTCCATTTGCCCGGGGGGACGCCCGATGCCCAGGCGCAATCGCGGGAGGGCTTGCGTGCCAAGCAGTTGCATGATCGACTGCACACCGCGGTGTCCGCCACTGCTGCCCTGCGGGCGATAGCGTATCGTGCCCAGGGGGATGTCGAGGTCATCGTAGAGCACCAGCATGCACGCCGGGTCGATTTTGTAGAACCGGCTGAGGGGTGCAATGGCCTGCCCGCTTTCGTTCATCCACGTTTGGGGTTTCGCCAGGATGACGTGTTGCCCGGCGATCGTGCCGTGCACGGTTTGCGCACGGTGTTCCGTCCGCGTCCAATCAAGTCCGTGCATGGATGCCAGCGTGTCTATGGCCTGGAAACCGATGTTGTGGCGGTTGCGTGCGTAGCGTGGACCGGGATTGCCCAGGCCGGCGATGAGAAAAAAATCGCTCACGAGCGCGGTTTTCTCCGTTGGATGCGCAGGAAGTATCGCACGGCGGCTTTGGCAGCGACGTAAACTCCTCCGAGGACGTACAGCATGACGGCCAGTTTCACACCGGTGAGAAAAGTTTCTTTGACGGAGTCCAGCGAGATGTTGATCTGCGGTTTATCTCCCCCATCGCCTGCTCCTGCACCGGGGGTGACATTTGGCCCCAACGTGGCCGTGGGACGTGGGGTGGCCGTGGGCGGCTGTTCGATAGTGGGCGCGATGGGCACAGCCCCTTCGGCGGTTGGCGCGACGCCTATTTCGGTGGGTGTGGGTTCAGGCGTTGGCTCAGTCGTGGGTGTAGGCGGTTCGTTCTGGATGGTGAGGTTGTTGATGAAGTAAACGTCGGGGGTGCCGCTGCCCGAGTTCCACATAGCGAGCGCGAGCACGTATTTGCCGTTGGGCAAGCGCGTTGTATCCCACGTGGCCAGCGTTCCGTTGACGACCATAGTGGTGACATTCCAGGCAATCGGATTCTTCTCGTCCCACACCGTCGCGCCGGTCACGCGATCCCCCGGTGCATAGAGAACAGCGTAGGAGACGAAATTGGGATGGGTCGCCGTCCCCTGGATGGTGACCACGCCGCTGAGGATGCTCCCCTCGCCGGGGGAGGTGATGATCCACACGGCATTCTGGAACAGCGGCGCCGCCCATCCCTGGCCCACGCCGGCCAGCACGATGAGAACGGATAGGATGATGCTATAGCGCAGTAACTTGGTTCGTCGCATACCAACTCCTCTTGTCGTCAAAAATCCCACGTCGCACGTTTGAACCGGTGCTTTGTCGGACGGTGAACTGTCCGCTCGTCTCACCGTAACGTGGAAGTGTAACACGAAAAAGAGGGATCGCAAGTGGGGTATAGGGCCAATGATGGGGAAGCGCTCGGGCCGGTCTCTGACCGTGCCCGCCCACGTGGCAGGTTGAATTCTAACCGCTTTTAAGCCGTCCGCGCATCCACGATCACCCCTGCCAGCGCCGACGCGGCGACGGTTGCCGGACTGCCCAGGTAGGTGAAGGCTTCCTTTGATCCCATCCGCCCCTTGAAGTTGCGGTTCGCCGTGGAGAGGGTGACTTCGCCGGGAGCCATGCAGCCTTCGTGGGCGCCCAAGCACGGGCCGCAGCCGGGATTGAGCAGCGTCGCTCCCGCCGCGACCAAATCGGCGATGACGCCGCGGGACAGCGCGGCCAACAGGACTTCGCGGGAAGCGGGTAGCACCAGCAGGCGCACACCTGGCGCGATGTGTTTGCCGCGTAGAATGTCTGCCGCCACTTCCAGGTCCTCCAGCCGCCCGTTGGTGCAGGTGCCGATGAGCGCCTGATCGATCTTGGTGCCCACGACCTCCGTCACCGGCACGACGTTATCTACCGTGTGCGGTTTGGCGATCTGCGGCGCAAGCTCGCTGACGTCATAGTCGATGACACGGGCGTAAGCGGCATCCGGGTCGGCGCGGAACTCGGCGGCCCAACGACGCAGTGTCGCGCTATCCCAGGGCGTGCGACCGGCCAGCCAGGTCAGTGTCGTGGTGTCCGCTTCGACGATGGCGTTCTTCGCGCCCATCTCGGCGGCCATGTTGCACAACACCATCCGACCGGCGACGCTCATCGCACGTACCGCCTCGCCGGCAAATTCCACGGAGCAATAATCGGCTCCGTCGGCATGCAGGTCGCCGATGAGGCGCAGAATCACGTCTTTGGCGGAGACGCGCGGCGGCAATGTACCGTGGAGCACGAGGCGCAGCGTCTCCGGCACCCGCAGCCAGATCGCGCCGGTCGCCATCACGGCGGCGGCCTCGGTACGCCCGATGCCCGCTGCGAACGCGCCGAACGCGCCATGCGTCGGCGTGTGCGAGTCACTGCCGACGATCAGCGCGCCGGGCCAGGCGTGCCCCTTCTCCGGCAAAACCTGGTGGCAGATGCCCTCGCCGATGTCGTAGAACGCGGCGATGCCCTGCTCCGCCACGAACGCCCGGGTGGCTCGGTGGCTGGCAGCATACGTCTCGTTGGCGGCTGGCGTGACGTGATCGAGCACGATGACGTGCATGGCGGGATGGGCGACTTGCGCCACGCCGATTGCGTGGAATTTGCGCGCAATGTCCGAGGTGTTATCGTGCGTGAGCAGCTTGTCAGGTCGCACGGTCACAATCTGCCCCGCCACGACGCTTTCCAGCCCGGCTTTACGGGCGAGCACTTTTTCAGCACAGGTGAGTCCCATATCCAACTCCTCAAAAATGATCCACGGATTGTCAATTCGCCCTACGCCGCGTTTTACCTTCCTCTTACGTATCTATTCAGGCTAGTCAACCTGACGAAGCAACGTATTCCCTCTACCAGGGTTGGCGTGGATTTTGGCATGCCAGGTACTTTTGTATGACGAGATAGTCGTGTTTCTATAATCCCATCCCCCCTGCCCCCTTCCCCCCAGGGAAGGGGGATTTTTGTAGGGGTGTGGCGGGCGGCGAAGCCGCCCGCCACACCCCTCTTCCGCCCCCTTCTTCCCCGCTTGCGGGGGAGAAGGGGGTTGGAGGATGAGAGGGTCAGCGCCGATGGCCGAGGGGGCAACCTATTATGTGCCCTCCCCCAAGTCCCGTTTGTCACCTGGCAAGGGCGGCTGAATAGTTACCTCTTACGGTATCTATTCAGGCTAGTCAACCTGACGAAGCAACGTATTCCCTCTACCAGGGTTGGCGTGGATTTTGGCATGCCAGGCGCTCTTGGATGACGCGATAGGCGTATTGTTGTAAGCCCCCTTACCAGGCTCAATGCGCCGGTGCGAGATATAAAAACACAGCCAGATAATGGCACAGGCTCCCTATTAACACAAAAATGTGCCAGACACCGTGCATGTAAGGGATCTTCTTCAGCGCGTAGAAGATGACGCCGATGGTGTACGCCGCACCGCCGGCCGCCAGCCAGACCAACCCGCCTACCGGGATATGGTGCAACAACGACTTGAGCATGAGGACGCCTAACCAGCCCATCAAAATGTACATCAGCACCGATAGTTTTTGCAGGCGGTTGATGAACAGCGCCTTGAAGCCCACACCCAAAATCGCCAGGCCCCAGATGAGGATGAGGAATGCCCATCCCCACGCCTCCTGCACGCCGAGCAGCAGGAAGGGTGTGTACGTCCCGGCGATCAGCAGGAAGATCGAAGCATGATCGATGATGCGGAAGACGCGCTTGACCTTCGGATGCTGGAAGCTGTGGTAGAGCGTCGAAGCCACGTACAGCATCACCAGCGATGCGCCGTAGATGCTAAAGCTCACCACCTGCGTCACGTTGCCGTAGAGGACGGCCAACATCACCAATACCGTCAGCCCGGCGATGCTCAACGCTGCGCCGATCCCATGGGTGACGCCGTTCATAATCTCCTCACCCAGCGAGTAAAGGTGGGTGAACGTGCGATCTTTCAAATCCTTCAATGGGTCAGATGTCATACTCTCTCACTTACTGTGGAATGTAGCCACATCTTTCACATACATACGGATGTGCGCAGCAGCCGACGACGGTATACGCATACACCAGCATGTGCTCCTGCTCTTCGATTGCGCCGCAAAGCCGGCATTGCCGTCGCCAGCAGTAGACGGCGTCCATGCCTAGCTCCACCCATTGGTGGCGGCATGGCGCGCGCAGCTTAACCGCATCGCCATGGGGCAGTAGGGGATCCAAACAGCTTTACCTCCCGCTTTCTGATCACTATAGGATACCACCGGAGATGAGAATGTCCACACTTTTCCAATAATCTGTCTTATACCCCTTAGCCGACGATTTTTTCGTGGCTCTGGTATTTCGTTTCCAACTGCGTTTTGGGCAAATAACGGGTCTCGAGCGCGCGGTAGTTCTTTAGCCCCACAAAGTCGGTGAATTCTTCGAACGAAGAGACCCACCCGGTCTGTCCCGGCAGCGTGCCGGTCGGCGATTCTCGCAATGCGGTGAAGAAGTTCATCAGCGCTTTGTGGGCGACCATAATGGAGGCTACGGGGATGGACACCCGCCCGACGCCCATTTCGGCCAGTGTGGGGATGGGAATCAATTCAGTTTTCACGCCGGTGATCGCGTCCATCAGATTGACCGACAGCGGCCCGGGGAGCGCCGTGACCGCCTTCTCCACATCGGCTTTGGTCTTGATCCCGTCAATGAAAACGATGTCTGCGCCGGCCTCCAGGTATAGATGGCAGCGGCGGATGGCCTCATCCAAACCAAGTGGAGCAAACGCATCGGTGCGCGCATTGAGGATGAAATCCTTGTCCATGCGGTCTCGCACGTCGGCGCAGGCACGTACCTTCCCCGCCATCTCTTCCGCCGGGATGACCTCCTTGCCGGCCATGTGGCCGCAACGCTTGGGGAACACCTGATCCTCGATGTTCATCCCTGCTACGCCCATCGTGATCAGCCGCTCGGTGACCCACGCGGCGTTGAGCGCGTTGCCGCCGCCCGTATCCGCATCGGCCATGACCGGGATGTTAACGGCCTGGGCGATATTCCAGGTCATATCGAGAATGTCCTTCATCTGCACCAGCCCGATATCGGGTTTGCCAAGCAGGGAAGCGGCCAGCCCGTACCCGGAGACCTGAACGGCCTCAAAGCCGCATGCCTCAATCACCAGAGCGCTGAGCACATCGTAGCACCCCGGTACGACGACAGCGCGCCGTTCCATAATGGCGGCGCGTAAAACCTGGCTTTTGGTTTTCAAGATGGACCTCCTGTATAAAACTTGTATCTATAGGACTTACGCAAATTTCCGTTTGTAGTGACGGCTTTAGCCGTTCTTAGCTCCTCAGAGACGCCTTCAGGCGTCTCTACAAATCCTCCGCCGCTTGATTCGAGCCAGGCTGGCGTAAGTCCTGTCTATTCTGGCTCGTAAACCCGGCAAAACAGTTTATTCCCTATAGCAGGTTTGGCGCGGATTTTGGTAGGCAAAGGACTCTTGGATGGCGCGATAGGCGTGTTTCTATAAGTCCATCCCCTCTTCCCCCCCGCTTGCGGGGGGATAAGAGAGTCATCCTATGGCCGAAGTGTCAACATCTTATGCACCATCCCCACGCTTATGCAGGGTGACGTTGGTATTCGCGCCAATAGGGAGAAAGCTTGAGTATCGAACGTCGCACAAACGGGCGCGCTAACGGCATGAGGTACTTCCGCCAGCCCAACACGGCGGCGATCTCGCTCACGATGTCATCCCAGGTGGTGCGCTGATATTGCAAGAGACGCTGGCTTTCCTCTGTATCCAGCCAATCGGTGACGTATTCCTGGGTCGTAAATGCTTCGTCAGGCAGCGGGCCAATGCCCATGGCCGTCAGGATCTGCCCCAGGTAGGTACGGTAGGTCACCTGACAACGCGCGCCGCCGCCGATAAGCCATATTTTGCCCCATACGGCATCACAATGGAGTGCATTTGCCAGCGCCAGTGCCACGTCGCGTGGATGAATCACTTCCATGCGGGTGTCCAGCCTGATTTCATACATGATGGGATGCGCCTCACGCAAGGCAATGTGCGGCACATCGGCGAACCGGAGGATCGTCCAGGTCAGGGTGGAATCCTTGACCATCGCCTCGCACGCGATTTTGTGCTCGGTGTAGGGATCGGTGGCGACGACAGGATCGGTCACACGGCGCGGCGGCGGCAGATGGCGTGTGTGGCCGAAAAGGTCAAAGGTGGAGGCCAGCAGAAATTTCGGGGGTGTGCTCTGCGCCTGCGCTGCCTCCAACAGATGGCGCGTCCCCTCGACGTTGACCTGCCGCGCCAATTCCGGCATTTCATCGCTCTGCGGCGGGATGATGGCCGCCAGGTGGATAATGGCATCACAGCCAGATACGGCGTGGCGCACGGCGTCGGCGTCGCGCACGTCACCCCACAGTACTTCGACGCGGTCACCAAAGCGCGCGGCGACGGCCTCGGTGGGCTTGGTGCGTATATCGAAACAGCGCACCTCATGCCCCTGCTGCAACAATTCCTCAGTAGTATATGAGCCAATGTGTCCAAAGGCACCGGTCAACAGGACTTTCATCTTTCACTCCTTGTTCCCTCTTTGAAATATATCAGGTGCACGTTAAAATTTTCATAACTATTCAGCCACCCTTGCCAGGTGGCGAACGGGACTTTGGGGAGGGCACATAATAGATTACCCCTTCGGCAGGGACTGACCCTCTCATCCCCCAACCCCCTTCTCCCCCGCCAGCGGGGAAGAAGGGGGCAAGAGGGGGTGTGGCGGGCGGCTTCGCCGCCCGCCACACCCCCTCCCAAAATCCCCCTTCCTGGGGGGAAGGGGGGCAGGGGGAATGGGTTTATAGAAACACGCATATCTTGTCATACAGAAGGTTTACTAGCCTGAATAGATACAAATTTTCATTTTCTATTAGCCGATTGAGCCGATATATACGTTGTGAGCTGACAAAAAATCGGCTCAGTCTGCTGATAACAGAGGAAATTTCAGCGTACATTCAGTATAAACCGCGCCTCTCGCCCATCTCCGTGGTTCAAATCATCCATACTGCTCTAACTCATCGAGCCTCGCAGCGAGCAAATCAAAACCGCCCTGCCAGAAATCGGGCGAAGCCATGTCGAAGCCCGCTTCGCTGATGATGTGATGGGGACTGGCGGAACCGCCGTAGGCGAGGATGCGCAGGTAGGTCGGCTCGAAGGCCTGGCCCAGTTCCTTGTACTGGCGATAGAGCGCCAGCACGAGCAGGTTGCCGAAGGCATAGGCATAGCAATAGAAGGGTCGGTCGTAGATGTGGGGAATCGCCAGCCATTCGAAACGGAAGTCGTCGCTCAGTTCCATCGCGTCGCCAAACTGCTCTCGCAGGTTATTGAGATAAGCCGCATACAGATCGTCAGGCCTGGCGCCGTCCACAATCATCTGGTGGGCCTGTTTCTCGAAGAGGACGAAATATCCCTGCCGGACAATCGTGGCGTAGGCGTCATCCAGCAGCGTGCTGATGAGCGCGCGCCGCACGGCAGGGTCCCGTTCCTCCGCCAGCAGCTTGTCGTTGAGCAGCATCTCGCCGAAGACAGATGCCGTCTCCGCCATCGGCAGCGAGGCGTGGAAGGTGAGCGGGGAATGATCTGCCGCCATCAGCGCGTGGACGGCGTGCCCTAGCTCGTGCGCCAGCGTGGAAACGTCCTGGATTTTGCCCTGGAAGCTCATCTGTACCCAGGGCGTCACCGTGGGCAGGGGACCGTAGCAGAATGCGCCGTCCATCTTGCGCGGGCGGATTTCGCTGTCGAGATGTTCGGCTTGCAACACGTGCAGGGCGCGGTCGGCGAGTGAGGGTGAGAACGCGCGATAGGCCGCATCGACCATCCGCACGGCGGCGTCGAAGGTGTAGGTCTTTTCTACCTCGGCGAGCGGCGCGTATAGATCATAGCGGCGCAGACGGTCCACGCCCAAGGCACGCGCCTTGAAGCGGAAAAAGCGTTGGAAGAGCGGCACATTCCGGCGGATGACGTCCAACAGGGTCTCCACCACCGCGTCGGGGATGTCGTTTTCGAGATTGCGCACGTTGATCGGACTGGCGAATGCGCGCAGTTTCAGGTTTTCGGCCTGCCAGTCGCGCACGCGGGCAGCATAGATGTAGGCCAGCACGTCGGCCTGGGCGGCGTAGACGCGGTACAACTCCTGGTACGCCGCCGCGCGCAGGTCGGGAGCGGGGCTGGTAATGTAGAACAACAACTGCCCGCGCGTCAGTTCTTTCTCTGAGCCGTCCACCGTCAGGTGAAATTTGAAGGCGTTCGTCAGCATCTCGTAGAGTGTCTTGACGGCCTGAATGCCGTTGACATTCTTAATGTTGATGATCTTCTCCTCGGCTTCGCTGAGCGTGTGCGGTTTGAAGCGACGCAGGCTTTCCAGGAAATAGCGGAGATCACCGGAGTTTGCCATCAGCCGCGCCGCCGCCTCATCGTCCAGCGCTTTCCACCACAACTCGAAGAAGAGTGTGCGGTTCTGCATATCGGCGGCGAACTGTTCCACGCGCCCGCGAAACGTCAGCGCGTCCTGGTTAGCGACGTCTTCCGAGAACCAGAGATAGGCGTAGGCTATCAGGCGTTCGGCGTCGGCGTAGAGCTGCTCATAACGGCGGAGAATATCGAGGAACACTTCCTGATCCATAGCGGGTGCGAGCCGGTCGCGCAACGCCTCGATCTCGCCAAGTCGGGTTTCGATGTCCGCAAAATACGCCTCAACTGCCGGCGTTCCGCCCGGCGCGAGTAAGTCATCCAGTTCCCAACGTTGGGGTTTATATGCCATAGCTGTCCTCCATTCTGAAAAGGGTCGATTTTGTAGGCGAATTGGCAATTCGCCCTCTGCCGCGAGTGACCAACGGGTGTGAATCTAGTGTGCTATTATACTTCACATGGGGGTTCGCCGGCGACTGAGTGAAGCAGTTCTGCCGCCGCCTCAACCTGCTCTGCCGTCCCGCTGACGCCGATCCATGCCGAACCTTCTGCACCGAAGATGCCGCCGCCCGCGATCAGGAACGGCTCAGCTCCCGTGAGAAGTTGAATGGCGTCCAGTTCGGTGAAGACCTCACCCGGCAGGGGCATCAACCGCGGACCTTCCGCGTCCGGCGCGTTGACCCGCTGCGCCAGGGTGTAGATGTCGTCGAGGACGCGCTTCTCCAGGCCGATGGGGACGATCAACTGCACGCGCCGCCCGATGACCGTGGGCACGATCGCCATCACGGTGCCGCCCTGGGGATGGCCGACCTGCACGGCGGCCTGCCCGTAGGGATCGAAGGCATTCCCGCCCTTGAGAACGACGTCGCCGGCCTTCAGGCTTTCCGCTACATCAAAGACCGTTTTGCCGGGCTGCCACTGTCCATCCACGATGACGACATCGCCGGCCAATTCAGCTTGGGGCAGCTTGGCGCCAGGCGCCACGGTCACGCCGCGCCGGAACCCGACGCGGGAGAACCCTTTCGCCTGTCCAAGCAGTGTGAGAATTTCCTCGGCTACGTAGCCGTTGGTTGTCCCGGCGACGATGAGCAGTGTGCCCTTTTGCAGCACGCGTTGTATGTCGGGATGCTGTGCCATGCCCTTCCCGATCAAACGTTTGCCCATGACAGGTGTCAAATTGAACTGTCTCATAGTTTACTCCTTTGGTCTTATAGTCTCAATAGATCCCAAAATGCTCCGCAGGGATCTGGTGGTCCCCGTTCTGGTCTGGAGGCGATTCAGGCCAAGCGAAATTAGATCTACCGATTACGGCAGCGGTTCGCCACGACCGGCGTTGAAGAGGACGTACCACTCTTCGCGGGTCAGTGTGACGGCGTCCGCCTGGCAACTGGCGACGATGCGTTCCGGCTTCGTCGTGCCGATGATGGGCTGGATGCCTGCCGGATGTCGCAGTAGCCACGCCAGCGCGATGGCTTCCGGCGTCGTCCCGTGTCGCTGTGCCATCTGCGCGACCAACGCCGCTGTATTTTTGACGCGCGGGGCAGCGTCGGCGGGCGGGTTCAGCACCTGTCCGTTAGCTACCGGCCCCCATGCCTGGATGAGGATGCCGTGCAAACGGCAGTAGTCCAAAATGCCGCTCGCCAATGCCTCCGGTTTGTTTTCCACGTTAACGACGACGCCCTCACTGATTAAGTAATGATGCAAGAGGCTCAATTGCACCTGGTTGGCGATGAGCGGTTGGGTGAGACTGGCTTGGAGCAGCGCGATTTGAGCGACGTTGTGATTGCTGACGCCGAAATAGCGGACTTTGCCGCTGGCGTGCAATTCATCGAGAGCGCGGGCGACTTCTTCCGGTTCCACCAGCGCATCGGGACGATGCAGCAGCAGAATGTCCAGATAGTCGGTGCGCAGGCGACGCAAGCTACCTTCCACCGACGCTATGATGTGCTCGTAACTGAAATCATAGCGTTGTGGATCATCGGGATTCGGAACACCGGGAAAGCGAATGCCGCACTTACTTTGCAGTACAATCTTGTCGCGGGGGATGACATTCCACGCTGCGGCAAAGGCTTCTTCGGATTTGCCGCGCGCGTAGATGTCGGCATGGTCGAACAGCGTGATGCCCTGTTCGTAGGCGGTGATGACGGCCCTGACCGCCGCGTCCTTGCCGGCCTGCGTGAGAGGCTCTGTTCCCCATCCCCCGCCGATTCTCATACATCCGTAAGCGATACGGGAGACGGTCAAGTCGGTATGTGGAATTGGGTAGGTTTTCATTGTATGTAGCTCCTTATTTGAGTTCAAAGGGTTATTTTGAAGAGAATGGCAACGTTAAAATTGGCAATCCGCTAAATCTTGCTATGCTAGGGTTGGCGGAGTGAGACAGACCCGACGATGAAGACAATCCGCTCCTTCGAATAACAAGTTTTGCGTAAACGTGCTTATCTGAAACGAAATAATGTGGAGAGTGTGGCGGGCGGCTTTGCCGCCCGCCACATGACGAACCATCCCCCAAGTCCCATTCGCCACCTGGCAAAGGCGGCTGAATAGTTACGATTGTACTATGAACCGACAGGAATGACAACTGCCCTTCTATACACCAAAGCCCCTCGATACAATCGAGGGGCTGGTGATGTACATCTCTTCGAATCTATTTCGGCAGGCGTAACTGCTGCCCAACGCGGATCAGGTTGGGATTGGAGATTTGGTCCTTGTTCAGCTCAAAGATTTCGGGCCAGCGGTTGGCGTTGCCCAGTTTTTCCTTGGCGATTTTGCTCAGGCTGTCGCCCGGCTGCACGACGTAGACGAGTTTGGCAGCTTCTTCGGCGGCCTTTTGGGCCTCTTCAGCGGCTTTAGCTTCCAGTGCGGCTTTTTTGGCCGCTAATTCTGCCTCCCGGCGCGCTTCGAACTCCCGCACTTTGGCGAGGGATTCAGCTTCTCTGCGTGCCTTTTCACGAGCCTCGGCCTCTGCGCGGGCTTTTTCGGCGGCAAGGCGGGCGGCCTCTTCTGCTGCTTTCTTTTCGGCGGCTTCTTGGGCCTGTTTCTCGGCTTCGGCTTTGGCGCGGTTCTCGGCGATCTGGCGGCGGGTTGCCTCCAGCGCGGCTTCGGCTTCTGCCTTGCGCTTGGCCTCGGCCTCAGCTTCGGCCTTGGCCGCAGCCTCAGCTTTCTCGTCGCGATCCGTCACGGCGTCGATCATCATGTTCAACAATCCCTTCTTTTCCTTCTTTTCCTTCTCGTCCGGCATTTCAACCCTCCTAAAGTTAAGTTAATCGTAAATGATAGGTGCTCCAAGAGGATACTTTGTGTCAAAGATATAATCCTGTCTCAGGCACAGTTCTACTCTGAACATTTCTCATCCCGGAACAACCTTAAAGACAACGTATCTATTCAGGCTAGTAAACCTGACGAAGTAACTTATCCCCTATACCAGGTTTGGCGTGGATTTCGGTATGCCTGGTGCTTGTGGATGACGAGATAGGTGTGTTTCTGTCAGTCCATCCTCCCTTCCCCCCAGGAAGGGGAGTTTTTGTAGGGGGTGTGGCGGGCAGCTTCGCTGCCCGCCACACCCCCTCTTTTTCACCCCCTTCTTCCCCGCTGGCGGGGGAGAAGGGGGTTGGGGGATGAGCTGAATAGTTACAAGACAACTTAGCGCTTCATTAAAGTTTGTAAAATGCTTTGGGCGATCACGGTGCCGGCTGCCTGGCGCGGCGTTTGTGCCTGGTTAGGCTGCGCATTGAGAAGAGCGCCGATCAAGGTGAGACGCGCCGCCGCCGGATCTGCCCCCGATTGTGTTGCCTGCAGGTATGCCAGTCCCGCGGGCAGTAGTTTCCCTACAATGTCGCCTAAATCCAGATTATTGTCTTGCTGCTGTACCTCAGCCTGGGGGTGTGGTGTTCTGCTTCCCAAGAGCATGTCCAGTATTCCGCCAGTCTGAGTTTGTTGTTGGGGCTGGCCCTGAGGTTGCGCTTGCTGCTGTTGTGCTCCGGTCAAAGTCAGAAGCATATCTAACACTCCGGCAGCCGGCGCTGGCTGTTGGGGTTGTGTCTGAACTTGAGGCTGTGCTGACTGCTGGGCTGACCTCATAACCAAGTCCAGTACACTCTTTGAGGGCTGCTGTGGATCGGGATTATCCTGGGCCGGTACCGCACCCAACAGAGTCTCTAACAATGTGATGCCATCTGCGTGTTCCAACTGGGTGCGCCCCTCGAACTTTTTCGCTGCCTCGAGCAGTCCCTGTGCATAGTATTGGCTGGTGCCACCCTGTCCGGTTTTAGCCAGTCGTTGGCCGGCGCGGCGCAGCGCGACGGACGGGACTTTGGTTTCATTCGCATGCATGGTTTTGGCGACCAGACGCATATTGGAAACCATATTGTCACCATGATTTCCATTGTATCCATCCAGCGTGTTGATATCTTCTCGCTGTGCGGTAACAGCTTGTAAGGCTTGATCGAACAAGCTGGCCAGGTTAATAGCCGTTTGTGATGCGGACATAAAACCTCCCTTGGCCTGTATGGTTATGAGAAAAGTTATGGATGACGACGTCTGTTCATGGTCTGCATATAACTGGTCGTTCCACAGAAAACGATGCTCTAACCGGACATAGTTGTCTGGCCTTTGCGTTTCATCATCTACATTATATGGTGAAGACGATATTAAGTCAAAGCCTCATAGGGTGGCAACCGCCATCCCCGCCCCCGATTCTGGTACGCATCGGTGATGGTTGATTCGAGGCGGCCATCGGCGGTAGTTATCCAGGGGACAACCGTAACCTCGATAGCGCTCTACGTCACTGCAGGTCGGGCAAAAGCTTAATTCGAGCAGGGTGACGCTGTCCTCATCTGTTGTGGCGATCCGTCGCAGCTTAGCATAACGGACGATTGCCATACCCATCTCCTGTCATTTGTCCTTATTGACCTACCGGCCACCGTAGCACTATGAATCGTTGCGCCTCCGTCTCCGGCGAAGGGCTGCTTGCAGAAGGTGTATTGGCCCGGAGCTTGCAGATAGCCTTTAACGCTTCGTCACCGCTCATCCCGCATCGCACCAGATAACAACCGATCACCGTGCCTGTCCGTCCCAGTCCTCCTAGGCAATGGACGTAGACGCGCCACTGTTGTTGCCGAGCCTCAGCGAAGCTGTCGAGAATGGTCCCCATTGTTGCCGGTGCGGGTACGGCGAAGTCCGCCAGCGGTATGTGCAGGTGATATGCCTGCCCGCCGAGGTAGTTGTCGTAGGGCGGCGCTTCGCCTTTCTCGGTCAGATCCACAAAAAGCCGAATCCCCGCCTGCAACAGCTTGGGCAACCTGTCGTTGGTGTCATACCTCCGCTGGGGTGTGGGATACGGCCCGGCCAGCAGAAAGCCGGGTTCCACCCAATAAGCCTCGGGGATCGGCGTGTCCACTTAACTCAGCGAGCTTTTGCTGCGCGTCTTCTGCAACTCGATCTGCGGCATGCGCCGGGCCAGCAAGTCCAACGACAGCTCGATGGATTCGCGCGCTTCGTCGGGCGTGGTGGTGCCGAGGGTGACCATATCGCATTCGCGGATGGTGTTCCAGACGAAAGCAAGACCGACGATGGGCATGAGCCGTCCTGCCGCCAGTGGCTTGATCGTCATCACGGGTTTCCTGGCGTTCTGGATGATACGCTGCACCCAGTCCACCTCGACCTGCATCAAGAATCCCGCCGCGTTGTAGAGCTGGATGTACGTTTCGACGTCGGCGCCCATGGCGTCGGCGTAGACGACCGTCTCCGGCATGTGGGTGGAAAGGCCGGGGATCATGCCGCGCTCGCGGATCATCACCGTGTACTTGTCCAGGTCGCGGATGGTCTTGGTCATCCGGTCGGCCAGCGCATCGGTGATCATCTGGTGCGGCATGCAGAACGTCGCATGGTACTTCTCTTTACATAGATCGAAGACGCGCTCCGGTTCATTTTCCGCCGGACCCCCGGGCATGAGGTTAAAATGCGGCGTGATGATGCGCGTGATGGCTTTGCCGCTGCGCTGTTCGGCGTCTTGCAGAGCCGCTTCCAGCTTGTCATTCACCGGCCCCATCACCGCGTCGATGCCATATTCCAGGAACACGTCCAGGATCGCGGCGATGCTGTGGGGATCGTGATGCGTCTGGATGAATTTATCCTTGGCTAAACTCGTGTGCGACCAACCCAGGAACCAGTTGGTGCCGATCAACAACCGGGGCAATGAAATCCCTCCCACGGTAGTACGTGGAAATTCAGACATGATCAAGCCTCCTTGTATTAAAGTGATGGTTGTGTATCAAAATTGGATAGATGAGACGCCATGATTGTATCCGCAGGTTCCAAGGTGATGATTTGGCCTTCTCAGCGGACAATTTTCACAATGGCGCTATCCCTGCCGCTTTCAAATGGGCGCTTACCTATTCACTACCGGTGCAGCCGCGACCTTAATCGCCAGCGCGAACGGCACGGATAGCATGATCACCCCGGCTGCACCCCAGCAAAGCTTCTCGTAGCCGACCAGGTTCAGCAGTGTCCCTGCCAGTAGCGACATTGCGACTGAGGTGATGTGGTTGATGCTCACCCCGGCAGACAACGTCGGCCCCAACTCCTCCGCTGGGGCAATGCGGTTGACGTAGGTGGAAAGCCCGATGCTCAACGTGACCAGAAAATTGATTCCGATCAACATCCCGCACAGGAACCAAACGTTGTGGACGGTGGCATAGCCGATGAAACACAACGCCAGTAGGACGTAACTGATTGCCAACGTGAGCCGTTCCCCGAGAAGATCCAGCAACCGCCCAATAGTCGGCGCAAGGATGAAGTTCACAGTACCGCTGATCGCCAGCAACAGACTGATCTGCCGCGCATCCAGACCGTAGCTTTGCACCAGCACCAGCGTGCCGAACGATCCGAAGACCTGGGTGCGCGATCCCTCAAAGAACGTCAGTACGTAGTAGAGCCAGTACCGTTTCTTCAGGAGGATGCGTGGCTGTGCCTGTTTCTGTTCCCCGATAGTGCGGGGAATCCGGGGCACAAGCAGTCCGCCGAGCGCGATTAGCACGCCGCCCACGATGAAAAAAGCCCGCAGGGGCAGCGCCTTCGCCAACAGTGCCGTCAGCCCCATCCCGACAATGGATGCCAACGCGCCTATTGAGGAGAGAAAACCCATCACGCGTCCGGAATGAGTCTTCTCGGTCAACGCGAATCCCAGTGTGCTTTGCAACGGCAACCAGTTGTGGAAGCCGAGACTGGCAAGCAACGCCGCGGCCAGTAGCGCGCCATACGATTGCACTGCCGCGTAGAGACAATAACCCGCCCCCATCAGCAGCAGTGAATAGGCGGCGCGACGCGATAGAGGAATGCGCGTGATGAGCGCCGCGATGAAAACCAGGATCAACCCTGGAATCTCGCGGATGCCCGCCATCCACAAGACCTGCTTGCCGCTCAAACCGAGGTCGTTGACGAAGAAGTTGGTGCTCGCAGCATTCAGCAATCCCTGACCCAGGCTGATGAGGAATACCGTAAACGCCAGGATGAGTACATACGTACTCCACATGGATGTGGAGGCTTTGAATCTATCACGGATGAAGGATACCATGATTTATGCTCTAGCAATAAGCCGCCAAGCGACACGCATCTTCATCTTCACGAATGGATAAGCGATTCGTGAAGATTCGTGATGAAAGTGTTTCTCTGGGTTGATCGTTTACGCACGTTTGCCGGTCAATGGCGGACGCTCGAGCGGGCCGAAACTGACGTTGGCCGTAAACTGATAGGTCAGTTGATCTCCGTCGAAGCGGCAGGTGAGGGTAGGGCAAAACGGCGTCTCGTAGAAACATAGCTTGATCGTGTAGGTGTTCTTGTCCGTCCATGCGCCGCTGGCGGCGACCCGTCGTGCATTGCCGTCGTCGAAGGCCGTAGTGCCTGTGATCCATGCGCCCTTGCCACAAGGGATCCTGTGCGTCCCCCGCGCATCGCGGATGACGAGGGTGCTGGTCTCACCGGCAAAGTCGAGTGCGACGCTGATGATCCGCTGATCATTCTTCTCGAAGACATAACGTTTTCCCGAGACCTGCGCTGCCACCGACGATGTGGATTGTCCCTGCTGCGGCGTCATCGCCAGGGAGGCGAGTTTTTGTTCCAAGGCCGCTTGCGCTGCGGTGTTGGCGGACAGTGGAGTCGACTGCATCGCCGGCAGCAGGTGCTTCCAGACCAAATCGAGCACGGCCTGCATGTTACCCACCCCGCCGGTGATGGCCATCACGGCATCCTGGTCGGGCATGACGATGCAGTATTGCCCGAACGCCCCGTCGCCGCGATAAACGTTCTTGGGCCGACAGCGCCAGAACTGGTAGCCGTAGCCCTGCGCCCAGTCAGGATTGTCGTTGGGCGCGTTGTCGATGTGCGCGGCCGTCGCCTCGTCGACCCATGCTTCTGGCAGTAACCGCTGGCCGTCCCACAGCCCTTTTTGCAGATACAGTTGCCCAAGCTTGGCGATGTCCTCTGTCTTGACGCTCAACCCGAAGCCACCGGTGTTGATCCCCCGCGGGCACGTTTCCCACGTCGCACCTTCGATGCCCAGCGGCGCGAAGATGCGCTCGCCCAGATAATCCAACACCGTCATGCCGGTCAGTTTTTGCACAATGGCGGAGAGCATGTAGGTCGCACCAGTGTTGTAGAGGAAGTGCGTCCCCGGCTTGTAGATCACGGGGCGCGCCAGGAACGCTTTGACCCAGTTGCCGTCTCGCCGCCGGAACAGATATTCCGTGGTATCCTGCGCGTGGCCGGTACACATCGCCAGCAGATGGCGGACCTGCATCGCCGCCAGATGGCGGCTTACCTTCCGTGGCGCATCCTCCGGGAAGAAGGACAGCACCGGATCATCCACCGTCAGGTGTCCTTCCGCCACCGCCAGCCCGACGGCGGTTGAGGTGAAGCTCTTGCTCAGTGAGAAAAGCATGTGCGGATGTTCCGGCGCATAGGGCGCCCACCATCCCTGGGCGACGACGGCCCCGTGGCGCAACAGCATGAAGCTGTGCAGGCTATCGATGTCTTTATCCACTGCCTCGACGAACGCGAGAATAGCCGATGACGCCATCCCTTGCGCCTCCGCTGTACTGTGTACGAGATTTTTGTTTGTCATAGCTTGCTCCTGTTTATCAAATTGGTGTTAGCTTACTACAAAACCGGAAAAATGCAGCCCCTTATGGTACACACGTAGAGGTGCTCGTGCCGGCGACAGAACTGGCACAGCAGCCTTTTACAGCCATTATCGAGCAAGACGCGGGTTGGTATATGGCTTCCTGTCCAGAAGTTCCCGGCGCCAATGGACAAGGTCGCCCGCCAGAGGCGTGTAAAGCTAGTCCGGCAGAGGCAATTGCCCTGATTTTGGAAGACCAACGTCGACCGAGGGCTGAAGCCCTACGGCTAAACGCATGAAGCCCCCTTGGGCCAGCCTGCAGGGTTTATTAGCTTCAGCCGATGGCTTTAGCCGAGGCTAAAGCTCTACGCTCTCAGTTGCCGCGTTCCCGCCAGCCCGATGATGAGACACGCTGCCCCCACGACTCCGAACATTGGCTGGATGCCCATCGCGTCCGCCAAAATACCGCTGAGCCACGGCCCGGCGAACATGCCGGTGGCGTAGATCGCCTGGAACAGCCCCATCGCCGTGGCGCGCTGCGTCTCATCCACGTCGCGGATGCTCAGCCCCATCAGCACCGAGTACCCGATCCCCGAAGCCAGCCCGAAGCACACCTGAGCGACGAAGACCAGCGGCAGTGACCGGGCGAAGGCCAACAGCGCCATCGAGAGCGCGATCACAGTAAAGTTGAACACCACCAGCCGGCGCGCGCCGATGCGCTTTGCCACGGCGGATGTGATGAAGCTGCCAAGCATCACCAGAGCGATGTTCAGACTGGTCAGCAGGCTCAACATGTTATCGGATGCGCCCAGGTTCTTGGCCAGGAGCGGCGCGAAGGTGAACGGTCCCGCCCACATGGCGAACTGTGACACCGCGCAGAGCAGTGACGGCGCCAACACATCCCGTCGGGTGATCAGCTTCCCCAGGCTACTCAGCGATGGCGCCTGGCGTGGACGGGCCGGCTCGCGGATCAGCGCCATCACCAGCATGGCTACTGCCGCCGTGCCGGCGGCCACAAAGAACGCCAGGGGATAGCCGCCCCAGTGGTTCAACATGCCGGTGATAGCCGTAGCCAGCATCCGCGCGACGGAGTTGACGCCGGAGAGCAAGGCCGAGATACGCACCGCTTCCTCCGGCGGAAACTGGCTATTGACGGCGACGACCAGCAGTACCCACACACTCGCTGCCAGGCCGGTGAGCGCCCGCCCCACAATCAACCCGCTGATCGAGCCGGTCAGCCCCATCCACAACGCGCCGAGTCCGGCGAGCGCGAACCCGACCAGGATGAACGGCTTACGCCGTCCGAGCCAGTCCGCTGCGATGCCCAACGGAAAGCGCGTGACAGCCTGCCAAAGACCATATTGGGCGAGGACGACACCCACCAGGGCGAGATCATCGGTCTTCGATGCTGCGTAGACCGAGAGAGTGGGCACGTACAGGTACATGGAGGCCCAATAAAAGACCACGGCCGCCATATACAGTACGAGCAGCCGGCGTCGGGAATCTGCCGGCACTGCCGTTTGTGTCGATGTTGATGCTGATGATGACAATGGTATGTTCTTCATCCTCTTCATCCCTTCACTTTCTCACCCTCTCGCCCTCTTTCCTTCCCTTCCGCAGCCGCCAGGCCAGCGCGCCGCCGCACGCACTGAGCGCCGCCATCAGGACGAAGACCGTCGCCGGCATCAACGCCTCGAACAGGGCGCCGACGATGAGGGGATTGAGGACGGTGACACTGCTGAGAATGCCGCTGGTCGCCAGGTAGATAGGACGCTGTTCGTCGGTGGCGATATCCAGCAGATAGGCGCTGAAGCTCCACCACGAGCTGGCAGTCACGAAGCCCAGCAGGAAGAAAGCAGCGAAATAGCAGACCTCCGGTGTGCCGGATACACCTGCCAGGATCACGGCCAACAACGCGGCGGTCTGGGCTACAACTCCCAAGCGGATAGAAGCCCAACTGCCCACCCGGTCGATGATATAGCCGCAGAGCAGTGCTGCTGTCGCCCCGCCGATGCTTTGTGTCGTCAGCAGTGTACCGATGATGGCATCGTTACCCACGAAGGTCTCGCGGGCGCGTACGATGAAGAAGGGGAAAGCCGCCCCCGCTGTACCGATCACCATCTGCGTGATGACAACCCGACGCAGCGACGCATCAGTGCGCAGATACTGGAGCATCATCCGTAGGCCGTGGCGAACGTCGGTCCGCCCGGGAACCTTGTCCTCGGCTTCTTCGCGGATGAAGAGCATACTGACCAGCGAGAGCATCAGTCCCACAAAGCCGCAACCAAAGAGCAGTGCCCACCGTTCCGGCAAGGCCGCGCCGTCCTTGTCGAGGACGCGGCTGACAACGATTCCGGCAACGGCGGCGCCCAGACTGGAAAGGAGCTGCCCCGCGCCGAAGAAGCGTCCGCGGATCTTGTCGGGGATCACTTTGCCGACGAGCGCCGGCCAGGTGACGCCGTTCAAACCCTCGGAGGTGTAAAAAATGGCGACGGATAGCGTGAGCACCGTCATCGTCAACCCCACGTGGCTGCGCGTCCACCATAATGTGGCGAGGGCCAAAAAGAGAACGGGAAAACGTCCGCCAAACGTGGACCACACCAGCAGGGGCTTCTTGCGCGGCTGTGCGACCAGGAAACTGGCGGCCCAAATCTGCGGCACGGTGATCATCAGGATACGCAGGGCCGCGAGCGCGCCGATGAGCAACGAGGATCCGGTGAATTCTTTGACGAACGCGGGCACAATGACGACCGGATCGTAAAAGGCAAAGCCTATCGAGAAGAAGACGAAATCGCCCACGAGGGCGAGCACATTGCGTCGTACATGTTGTTCTTGCATAGGAATAAGCCTCCTTGTTCATGAAATGACCTCATGGGACGCCCGCCATTCTCCTGGGCCTATTGTAACCCAGGTTGCTGCCTGTAAAACTGATCCGTGAAATCCTAACGTGAGTTATGGGTAACTAGTCCATCGGGGTAGAAATTCCACATCCGTTAGCCATGCTTGGAGCGGAGCGCCGCTTGGAGCGGATCGCCAGATCCGCGGTTTGCTGGGACGATCCCTGGCAAGCATAACGCGGAGCGCCGCTTGGAGCGGATCGCCAGATCCGCGGTTTGCTGGGACGATCCCTGGCAAGCATAACGCGGAGCGCCGCTTGGAGGCAGAGCGCCGCTTGGAGGCGGATCGCCGCTTGGAGCGGATCGCCAGATCCGCGGTTTGCTGGGACGATCCCTGGCAAGCATAACTGGGCGGGTATTTGCGCCGCGCCGTACGAGTCAGGCCAGTCAACTTGGCGAAACAATTTATTCCCTGCACCAGGCTTGACAAGGGTTTTGGTATGCCAGGGGCTTTGGGATGACGAGATAGGCGTGTTTCTTGAGCCTATCCCTCCTGCCCCCTTCTCCTCCGCTTGCGAGCAGTATATTTAGGACTTACGCAAATTTCCGTTTGTAGTGACGGCTTTAGCCGTTCTTAGCTCCTAAGAGACGCCTGAAGGCGTCACTACAAATCCTCCACCGCTTGATTCGAACCAGGCTTGCGTAAGTCCTGTATTATAACACATCACCACCAGGTGTGTGGGGAAAGATGGACGGTCAAAAGTATCCCGGGACTCAAAGCGGACCCTTTGCTAATGCCTAATTTCGCATATAATGGAAATAGGTACTTGAGAAGCTCATTATCAGGGTAAGGTTCGTCAACGGTGGGATGAAAATTTCTGCCGTAGAGAATATAGAGTTTTGGTTTTCTCTGTGGAATGTGTGTCCGCGGTGGCCATGGACCAGGGAGGTATGGGATGGACATAACGCCTTCTGTTTTGCATACGATGGATCTCTTCACGGGGTTGAGTGAAGAGCAGTTGACGGCGATTGCCAGGATCGGGCGGGTCGCCGGGTTTCATCGCGGCGATATTGTGATGCGCGAGGGCGAGCAGAGTACTTCCGTGTATGTCGTGTTGAAGGGGCAGATGGAGGTGGTCTCGGAGCTTGCGGAGAACACGACCAGCCTGGTGATTTTGGGGACGGGGCAGAACTTCGGCGAGATGGCGTTGTTGGATGCCGGCCCGCGTTCGGCGACGATCCGCTGCATCTCTGCTGAGGCGACAGTGCTCATCTTTGATGGTGCCGCTCTACTGCATTTCTGGGAGCAGGAACCCAAGGTGGGCTACCGGATGATTTTCAACATTGCCCGCGACCTGGCGTTTAAGTTGCGCATCCGGAATTTGACGGCGGTGGTGCCCAATGAGGTGATGGACCTATGATTTATAAAGTGAGTTATGTCATCGTGGGCGGGGAACGCCGGGGTGCGGTGATCAATCAGGACTATGCGCCGGAAGTCGGCGCGCAAGTGGAATTGGGCGACCAGCTATGTGAAATTCTGGAGGTCCAGGAGTTGGTGCCGCCGATGGGGGATTTTGCGTATCTCCACGTCACATGCCGCCCGCTGGGGAAGGTGCCCCCCGTCGCAGCTCCGTAAAGCGCAGCAATCTGCATAGTGTCGTTCCTCAACAAACCCCCGCCATAAGACGGGGGTTTCGTTCGCCGCTGACCTTATCCTCGGCTCAAAAAAGCCAGCAGGAGCTGTGGTGTGATGTGCGTCTCGATCCAGGCCGCGAGCAGCAGCAGCGGGCAGACCACGCTGACCATGAGCTTGAGTAAGTGTCCCAATTCACGGATCATGCCGGGCACGCCGCCACCTTCGTCGGCCGGCGTCAGGATGATGTCCCCCATCCGCATGGCCTGTGCCGTCGCCAGAATGGCCGTCGGCAGTTCTACGATCCCGTGGGGAACCACGGTCGCCCCCAGGAAAAGCCAGGGATTGAACCCGACGTTGCCGATCTGCGCGATGATGTACACGATGATGGCTACGGGAGCCAGCAATAGCAGAAGCGCCAGGATGCCCAGGGAAAAGAGACCCAACAACGCCCCGACGAGAAGCGAGCGCACGTTGTTGAGAAAGACGGCCCAGGGAGAGAAGGAGGCCACCAGACCACTTTGGGATGCCAGCGACTTAATGCTTTCCAGGTCGTGGATGGCGGTGACGTTGAAAGCCTCCGTCGGCAATGGAAAATGCGCTATGCCCCATTGACCTACGATCATGCCGCCGCCGAAAATGACCACGGTGGTGAGCAAGAGTTCAGGCCAAAGCCGGCGGATCAGGATGGGAATTTCTTTGGTGTACAGGGCCTTCAGCCCGTGATGGGGCCACGCGGCTTCCCAAAAGGTGTGAGCGGCGTAGCGCAGGTTGAGCTGGTCAATGTCGTGGCCCAAAAGCTGCTCACGGTTGAAAACGCGGATTCCAAGCCGGATGAGCAGGATGTCCAAGACCAGCAGGAACGCTACGATGAACCAGAGCGTGGTGTAGTTGGCGAAGAGCAAAAGACTGGCCTCGGCCTGCAAGAGGAACGCCATGGGAATGATGATAAAGCTGGCGAGCAGGTTAGCCGCGCGCACGCTCGTGGATTGGCTGGAGACAATGACGGCCCCGGCGACCATCACCAGGGCTTCGGTGGTCGAGAGGCCCATCGAGATCAGCAGCAGCGACGATGTGGGGCGCCAGTTCATTGAATACGTCAGCAACAGCAGATAGACAGCCATCCCCAAATAACTGGCGAGGATAGGTGGAATGGTCGCCGCGAGCAATTTGCCGATGTACAGTTGTAGATCGGTCAGCGGCGTTGCCAGGAGCGACTCCAGACTGTGGCGTTCTTTTTCCCCGCTGAACGTTTCCAGTGCGATCACCAGCGAAAACGAGCTGGGGAAGAAGCCGACCACCAGCATCAGAAATGGCAAGAGGCGCTCTATGATCAAATTGGCGCCGTATTGGTTGACGAAATTCATGCCCCGGCTGGCGGCGAGGTTCGCCAGGAACGGAAAAGCTGTCACCAGGATGACAATGGGCAGGACGATGCGCCAGTCCCGCAAGGTATCCTTGATCTCCCGGCGCGTAATCACCAGGATTGGCCCGACGGTTTCCTCCAGGTGTGACCACAAGCCGGCGCTGCCAGACTTCTCCCACGTTTGAATCATCCCTTATGCCTCCTCGACCACGCGCAGATAGACGGCTTCCAGGCTTTGGGCGACCTCGCTCAACATCACCACCGGAATGTCGGCGGCGGTGAGGGCGTGCAGGAGGGCGGGATTCGTCGCCGTGGGATCGGGGGTGCTGTAGCGGACCCAATCACCGTTGCTGTCTTGGACGGTGGCAAAACTGGCGATCAAGGCCATGACGCCGTTGTGTACCGGTTTGAGAAGGCGAATTTCCATCAGCGGCGGTCCCAGCAGTCGCGCCTTTAGTTCGGCGGACGTGCCTTGTTCGATAATTCGCCCCTGGCGGATGATGGCAATGCGGTCGGCTAACTCCTCAGCTTCCGGCAGATTGTGGGTACAGACGATAATGGTGCGCTCATTGCTGCGCAACTGGATGATGGCATTGCGGACCAGCCGCGCGCTTTCCGGGTCCATCGCCGAGGTCGGTTCATCGAACAATAGGACGGGAGGATCATGCAACAGAGTGCGCATCAACGCGATTTTCTGCGCCATTCCTTTGGAATATTCCCCCAGGCGTCGGTCGAGAGCTTCGGTGATTTTGAACGTATCGGCAAGGAAAGCTATGCGTTCCTTCCGCGCTGTGGCGGATAGCCCGCGCAACTGCCCGAAGAAGTCCAGGTACTCGCGCCCCGACATCCGGCTGTACAGACCCGGCGCTTCGGTGAGCATGCCGACGTTGCGGCGCACCAGGGGGCCTTGCGTTGCCACATCATATCCGGCGACGCGCGCCCGCCCGCCGGTCGGTTTGAGGATTGAGGACAGCATCCGGATCGTGGTGGTCTTTCCCGCGCCGTTGGGCCCCAACAAGGCCAGAACTTCGCCGGGCCGCACGGTCAACGTGATGTTGTCCACGGCCAGCAGGGTGTCAAATTGCTTGCTTAATGCTTCGACTTCGATCATGCCGCCATCCTTCCCTGAAAGGTAGCCCCAATTATACCACGATAAAAAGAGCTGACGGGTTTTTCCGCACCCATGCAGGCATGGACGGCAAGGATGACAGCTTTTGGAGGGCGAATTGGCAATTCGTCCTACACGGCAAGACACTCGACCGGTTAAGGACGCCAAATCCCTGCCCTTGTTCGGGCGGGGTCCCCCCAGCGACGCAAAACCGCCCGTAACCGTTTAGTTCTGTGAGTACTGTGTGCTGGGAGAAAATTTCCCCTCCTCCCCCAGCGAAAACGCTGGGGAGGGGGAGAAACATAAGGGGTTTTTGCCGGCAGACGCAGCCCGCCGGCAAAAACCCACGAATCTGCGCATGGCTAACGGGTGTGGAATCTCTGCCTCGATGTACTAGCGTCTGCTGTTGGCAGCCTTGCGCAGGAAAGCAGGGATCTCGACGTTGCCGGAGTCTATCATGCTGACGTTGAAAAGTTCGTGCGCCTCAACGTGGCGCGGCTGCGGCTGCACACGCACCCGTTCCTGTTTCTCGTCACTGTCGAAGCCGGTCGCAATCACCGTGATGCGTACTTCGTCATTCATCGATTTGTCGATGACGGCGCCGAAGATCAGGTTGACATCGGGGTGCGCCGTCTCGCGGATAATCGAGGCCGCCTCGTTGACCTCAAAGAGCGTCAGATTTTCGCCGCCGGTGATGTTGAAGAGGATGCCGCGGGCGCCATCGATGGTGATGTCCAACAGACGGCTGGAGATAGCCTGCTGGGCAGCTTCGAGCGAACGATTGTCCCCGGAGGCCGTCCCTACGGCCATCAGCGCCGCGCCGCCTTCCTGCATGATGGCCTTCACATCGGCGAAGTCCAGGTTGATCAGGCCGGGCACGGTGATGACTTCGGTGATGCCCTGGATGCCCTGACGCAGCACGTCATCGGCGACGCGGAAGGCGTCGGTGAGGCTCACACGCTTCTCGGTGATCTCGAGCAGCCGGTCGTTGGGGATCACGATGAGCGTATCGACCACCTGCTTGAGCGCCTCAATGCCTTCCATCGCCGAGCGGGCGCGCTTGGCTCCTTCGAAGGCGAAGGGGCGCGTCACCACGCCGATGGTGAGTGCTTTGAGTTCCTCCTTGGCGATACGGGCGATCGTAGGGGCCGCGCCCGTTCCTGTTCCTCCACCCATACCGGCGGTGATGAAGACCATGTCGGAACCTTGCAGCACGTCGCGGATATCGTCTTGCGACTCCTCAGCAGCCTTACGGCCTTCCTCAGGATTTCCGCCTGCTCCCAGTCCGCGTGTCACGCCGTCGCCGATGCGCAGCAGCTTGGGCGCATTGCACAGCATCAACGCCTGCGCGTCGGTGTTGACGGCGATAAAATCTACTCCTTGCAGTCCCTCGGCGATCATGCGGTTGACGGCATTGCTGCCGCCGCCGCCTACACCGACCACGCGGATTTGCGCAAAGTTCTCTCCTATATTAGCCATTTTGACACCTCCTTCACTGTGTTGTTTTCTGTGAGACGATAAACTACTATAATTCATGGCCGTTTCTCCTTTCTACAAATAGTCTGATAGTCAAGTAGTCCTGTGATCATTTTTCGTAGCTATTCAGGTCAGTAAACTTGGCGCAGCAACTTATTCCCTAGAGGTATCTATTCAGGCTCGTAAACCTGACGAAGCCACTTATTCCCTATGCCAGGTTTGGCGTAGACTTTGGTAGGCCAGGTGCTTCTGTATGACAAGATAGGCGTGTTTCTATCAGCCCATCCTCCCTGCCCCCCTTCCCTCCAGGAAGGGGGATTTTGGGTGGGGGTGTGGCGGGCGGCTTCGCCGCCCGCCACACCCCCCTTTTGCCCTCTTCTTCCCCGCTGGCGGGGGAGAAGGGGGTTGGGGGATGAGAGGGTCAGCACCTGCCGAAGGGGTCACCTATTATGTGCCCTCCCCAAAGTCCCGTTCGCCACCTGGCAAAGGTGGCTGAATAGTTACCCCTAGAGTAGGTTTGGCGCGGATCACCATGCCCAATCCCAGAGAACCTCTAGTGTCTATTCTGGCAACAAGGTTCGCAGCCAGGGTAATCCGCGTTTCCACCAGGGAACGCGCACAGTTTTCCACCCGCCGCCTTCTTCCCACAGCGGCGTCCATTCCACTAAACCCACCCCGACGGCGGCAGCAGGATTGTTGACCTGGTCCGTCAAACCGGCGATGTTCTTCGGTATCCCAATCTGCACCGGCAGTCCGAAAAGATCGCGCGCCAGTTCTCGCAGGCCCGGCAACTGCGCCGTTCCGCCGCACAAAACTAATCCCGCCGGCAGCAGACCGTCATACCCGGAGCGTTTGATCTCCTGCTGCACGTTTTCAAGGATTTCCTCACAACGCGCCTGGATAATTTGGGCGAGTTTCCAGCGCGGCATCACTACCGGACTGCTTTCGCCATAGGGTGAGATGGTGAACCGCTCGTCCTCGGCGACCTGCGCCGCCAGCGCGTGCCCGTATTGCAGTTTCACCTGCTCGGCGACTTCCGAGGGTAGACGCAGGCCAATGGCGATGTCATTGGTGATGTACTCACCGCCCATCGGCAGTGAGCGCGTGTGCCATACCGTCCCCTCAATGAAGATGGCGATATCGGTGGTGCCCTCACCGATATCCACGAGCACCACGCCCATTTCCTTTTCGGTTGCGGAAAGCACAGATTTGCCCGCCGCCAGGCTGGTCAGTACCAGTTCACCTACCTCAATGCCCGCGCCTTCTACGCACTTCTTCAAATTCTGCACCGCTGTGCTGGATCCTATCACGACGTGGGCCTCTACCTCCAGGCGGAAGCCGTGCATCCCCAGTGGATCGCGCACCCCCTCTTGCCCATCCACAGTGTAACTGCGGGGAATGATATGGACCAATTCCTGGTTCTGCGGCAGCACAATCGCGCCGGCGGCTTCCAGCACGCGGTCCACATCGTCGGGGGTAATCCCCCGGTCGCGCCGCGCCACCCCGACCACCCCCTGGCTGTTCCGCGAACTGATGTGCGTGCCGGCCACACCGATGTAAGCCCGCTCGATCTGATAGCCCGAGCTTTGTTCGGCGCGCTCCACGGCTTCGGCGATCGCCGCGGTGGCTTCGTTCACATTGACGATGACGCCTTTCTTGATGCCCTTGCTGGGCACACTGCCGACGCCCACAATCCGCACATCTTCAGCTTCGGTGATTTCGCCCACCAGAACCAGGATGCGATGACTGCCGATGTCAATACTTACGACCGATCGTTCCACAATAACACCCCCTTCGATTACCACAAGCGTTCGAGTGAGTAAGTTGGACTTTCCGGGAAGCGGACGTCTATTGTCCAGGGGAAGACATTGCGCGCGTCCAGATGGGCCACGAGTGCGGTGTAGATTTGCCACCTGGCCTGCATCTCTGACCCGACGCCAAACGCGACCCGTCGTCCCTGCGGGTCGGTCCAGATCAAACCCCGCTGGGGATGATATTCCAGCGCCTCTGTCGCCACACCCAGCGCGGCCAACGCTTGCACCCCTTGCAACACCGGCACGAGGGCCTGAGTGTTTTCCATGTCGGGCAGCGGTCCGCGCACCACCGGCAAACCGGCGCGCACCTCTTGGGTGGGAATGAGAATCCCCTCGGCATCGACCCAATATGTTCCGGCTTCTGTGACCCAGTTGAGAGACGGGATACGTTCTTGCACCTGGACGGTGCAGGACGCGGGAAAGCGTTGACACGCCACGTGAGCTTCGGTCACGGTGATGACTTTTTCCACGATCAAGGTCTCGGCAGTGCGGGGACGCAGGCGCAGTCCGTGCCATCCCAGTAAATCCGAAGCGATGGCGACCTCGCGGGCTGTTGTCGTCGAGCCGGCGCCCACGATCCGGATATCCTCGCCCATCAGGTACCAACGGTCATCCAGTAAGAGCCACATGAGGCTGCCGCCGACCAGGATCAGCAACCCGATCAGCTTCCACGGGATGTTCAGGGCGCTTTGCGCGTGGTGCCCATATCGCTCGCGCGTGTAGACCTGGGGCTGGGTGCTCAACAGTGCGGCAGTCCGATAATACAGGCGCTTTCCCTTTTTCTTTTTCATCACGTCACCTTGTTGGCTGGTGTAGCGGCGACTGGGGGCGTTGAACGCTGGAAGTCGTTACTACACGGCCTATCTTGTTCCTTCATCGTTATTGAATCGTTATGGAATCGGTCGGAAGACTCTCTCCGAGCGCGCGTTCTCGTCGTGACGCTCCAGCGCCAGGTCGATGAGCCAATCCAGCAGATGGCTGTACGACACACCTGACGCTTCCCACAGTTTGGGATACATGCTGATCGCCGTGAAGCCGGGGATAGTGTTGATTTCGTTCAGGTAAAGTTCACCCGTCGCCCGGCTGAGCAGGAAATCCACCCGCGCCATCCCTGTCCCGTCGATGGCGCGGTACGCTTCAATCGCCAGCATTTGCACTTTCTGCGTCGTGGCCTCGTCCAGCGGCGCGGGGATCAGCAGTTCCGAGGCCTCCTCGCCGTGATCCAGATACTTGGCGGTGTAATCATAGAACTCGCGGCTGGGGATGATTTCGCCGGGGAGCGACGCGCTCGGCTCTTCGTTGCCGATGACGCTGACCTCGATCTCGCGTGCGTCGGGCACAGCCCACTCCGCCAGGATACGACGGTCATAGCGCGCGGCCTCCTCCAGACCTTGCCGCAGTTCGCGGCGATCGTGACACTTGGTGATGCCGACGCTGGACCCCAGGTTGGCAGGTTTGGTGAAGGCCGGGTAGCCGAGTTTGCGCTCGACTTCGTCCATCACGGCCTCCGGTTCGGCCTGCCACTGCCGCCGCGTCGTCCATACGTAAGCGGTGATGGGTAGCCCACGCGCTTTGGCGACGTCCTTGAAGGCGATTTTATCCATCGCCAGCGCCGAGTTGAGCACGCCACCACCGACATAGGGCACGCCGGCCAGTTCGAGCAATCCCTGCACCGTACCGTCTTCGCCGAATGTCCCGTGCAGCACCGGAAAGACGACGTCCACCCGTGAGAGCGACGCCAGCGTTTCCATGGTGCCGGGCTGTTCCGCGACGGCGGCGAGAGAGTTCGCCGACGCATCATGTGCGGCCGTGTCGGCCCACAGTCCTTGCCTGGATGGATCGGCGAAGATGGCGGCGGACTGCGTGCCGGTGAAATCTTCGCTCTCCAGCGCCTTCAGCGGATCGGCGCCGATGAGCCAGCGGCCTTGTCGCGTGATCCCTACCGGGATGGCCTCGTATTTCTCCGGGTCCAGCGCCCGCATCACCGAGCGCGCCGACATAATGCTGACTTCATGTTCACCGGAACGCCCGCCGAACAAGACCGCTACTTTTAACCGTTCTGTCATCATGCCTCCAAAATGAGAAGGGGGAGATTAGAGATTAGAAATTAGAGATTCTGCAATCGCCCCATCGGCAATCATCTCTATCTCCGGCTCCAGGTGAATGCCGAACTGACGTTCCACTTCTGTCTGAGCCAGGTGAATCAAGGCGCCGTAATCCGCTGCCGTGCCGTTACCGTCGTTCATAAAAAAGTTGGCGTGTTTCTCTGAGATATAGCACCCGCCGCAGCGAGCGCCTTTCAGCCCCACTGCTTCGATCAACCGGCCGGCGTAATCGCCAGGTGGATTCTTGAACGTCGATCCCAGGGTCTTGCCCGGCGGCTGGGTGCGTTGACGACGCTCGGTGTATTCCGCGGCTCGGCTCGCCAACACCGCCGGATCGCCGGGCGCAAGCTGAAATGTGGCGCTGACGATGACCTCTGTTGCTCGCCGCCCCTTGAGTTTGCTGGATCGATACTGAAACGCGAACCAGTCCGGTTCCACCGTTTCGACGCCGCCGCCGGGGACGAGCACTTCGGCGGAAACCAGCGTCTTGGCAATGACGCCGTCGAATGCCCCGGCGTTGTTCACCACGGCGCCGCCGACCGTGCCGGGCAATCCCACGGCCCAGGTCAGACCGTCCCAGCCTTGATGCACGGCTTCCTGCGCGACTTTGGTCATGATCGCGCCGGATTCTGCCACGAGGCGATCATCCTTTTCATGATAGTCAACGTGCCGGGTGTGATTGAGAATGACCACACCACGCAGTCCGCTGTCGGGCAAGAGCACATTGGTCAACCCGCCGAAGACGCGCCACCAGACGCCGGCTTCCTCGACTAGACGGAGCGTCTCGATCAGCTCGTCGCGTCGCTGCGCGATGACCAACAGCTCGGCCGGGCCGCCGATGCCCACGCCGGCGTAACGGGACAAGGGGACATTCCGGTGGGCGCAGTCGCCTAACGCCTGGGCCAAGGCCGCCCATGGTTCGGCATCCATGCCCGTTACCGGCCTCCCTTGTGGCCTTTGGTCTGTTCGCGCTTGACCATCTGCATTTTCGCGCTCAAGATTTCCGAGTGATAAGCCCGGTAGCGCGCTTGCTTACGCCCTTTGATGCCGGTAAACTTAACGATCCAACCTGTCAAACGTGACATAATCCCTCCGTGAATGGCAGAAAATCTGAGCAATTCTCAATCAACTCGTGCGTTCCAGCTCAAAAACCAGACGCTTGCCGACGATGTACTCGTTGCCGGCGCCCATCAGGATAATAACGTCGCCGGGTTGCGCTTGCTCGACGAGGCGGTAGATAGCATCTTCGAGCGTCACCGCCGCGGTGACGGACGGATGGACGATTTGTTGCGCCAACACCTCCGCCGTCAGTGTGCCATCGTCGACTTCTCGCGCTGCATAGATGGGCAACACCAGCACCCGGTCGGCTTCGTTGAAGGCAGTCATAAAATCGGCGTGTAGCGCCCTGACCCGACTGAAGGTGTGCGGCTCCCACGCGGCAATGATGGGGCGCTCTGGATAACGCTGTCGCGCGGCGCTCAGCACATTCCGAATCTGGGTGGGGTGATGGGCGTAGTCGTCAATCACAGTGATGCCGTCTACCTCTCCCAGGATCTCGAAGCGCCGCGCCGTGCCGCTGAACCGTTCCAACGCTGCGCGGGCGACCTTCCACTTGATCCCTAAAATGGACGCTACGGTGAGCGCGGCCAGCGCATTGACCGCATTGTAAGTACCGGGAATCTGCAAGGCGATGTCTCCGCTAGTCTCGCGCCCGTGGATGGCGGTGAAGGTAACGCCGCCTTGCTCGTTCGTGTGAATGTTCACCGCCTGCCAGGCCAGGTCGATGCCCTCGTTCTGTCCGTAAAGCAGTACATGGCCGCCGTTGGCGTGGTACGAGGCGGCGACGGCATGGGCCACCGGGTCATCGTTGCAGGCCACCAGCGTACCGCCCGGACGGATTTTATCTACAAACTCGCCGAAGGCCATGCGCACGTAGCGCGGGCTGGGAAAAGAGTCGGGATGGTCGAATTCCACGTTGGTTACGACGGCAAGGGTCGGTTTCAGCGCCAGGAAGGTGTTCCGATATTCGTCAGCCTCGATCACGAAATGCTTGCCACTGCCGGCGTGGGCGTTGGTGCCCAGGTTCGCCATCACCCCACCGACGATGTAAGTAGGATCGAGTCCCGCGTCTAACAGCAGCAGCGTGATCATCCCCGTCACGGTGGTTTTACCGTGCGCGCCGGCGACGGCGATGACATCGTAGCCATCCGTCAGTGGACCGAGAAGCTCGAGGCGGTCCATAACCCGCACACCGCGCCGCCGGGCCGCTTGCACCTCAACATTGTCGGCGCGAACGGCAGAAGAAATGAGCACGAGGTCGGCCTGGCCCAGATTGGCCGCCGTGTGCCCGATGGCGACCGGGATGCCTTCGGCGGGCAGAGCTGCGGTGATGGGGGATTCCTGCCGGTCTGAGCCGTGGACGCGAAACCCCCGTTCATGTAACACCCGCGCAATGGCCGACATCCCCGCTCCGCCGATGCCGACAATGTGTACTTCGTGAAACGCTTCTAAACCGGCCATACCTTCACTTAAACGAAAACAATAAGGACAAACGCAAATGCAATAGCCACCAGAATCAACAGCGCGGGGCCATCCAGCCATGTCAGCGGCAGATAGCGGAGCAACGTCGCGCCCTGCTCGGGGGTGGGCGCCGTGATGCCCCACAGATTATAACCCAGGTTGTCCATGAAGCCCCACAACATTCCGATCACCAGAAAACCGTTGACGGCCCCCAGAAAAAATCCCAACAGGGAATCCTGCAATTTCTCTTTGCGGGCTTTGGCTCCCAGATGGGAGGAGATGACCGTTGTCGCGTACCCGGAGGCCACAATAAGGCCAAAGATAATGGAACGCACATAAAACCAGGTTTTGTAGTCGTTGGTGGCCATGGTTTGTAAGGACGTGCTGACGACCGGCACATACTTCAACAGCACGGTCTCGACGAAGCGTGCCAGGATCACGCTGAAGGTGACCAGTAGCTCTTTGGCCCATCCGCGCAGTGCGCCGATAATGCCAAATAACAGGAGCAGACCTAAAAATACGGTTTGTATTGGGATCATGTCACCCCTTTTGCCCTAGAGCAAGCAACAATTCTGCCAGACGCTGCGCCGCGTCGGGACGGGCGAGGGTGCGGGCTGCTGCAGCCATAGCTTCGCGGCGCGGTTGGTCCGTCAGCAGGGCGCTCACCGTCGGCACGATTTGTTCCGCCAAGGCGGCATCTTCCACCACCACTGCTGCGCCGCGGTCGGCGAGCCATGCCGCATTGACCTTCTGGTAACGCCAGGCGTAAGGGTAGGGAACCAGGATCGAAGGCAGGCCGAAGTAGGGGAATTCGCCCAAAATCGAAGCCCCGGCCCGGCAGATGACCAGGTCCGCCGCCGCCAGCGCTGCGCCCATCTCGTCGTGAAGGTAGGCATAGGCGTGATAGCGCGTTTTGATGTTCTCCGGCAGTTTGTCACGTGCGGTGACGACCGCGGGCCAATCCAATTCTCCGCTGACGTGAACCACGTCGGCGACATCCGTCAATGCCGGCAGGTGCGCCAGCAGGGCGTGATTGATCGACCGTGCGCCCCGGCTGCCGCCGAAGACCAGGAGCACGCGAACGTCGGGGTCCAATCCCAACGCCGCGCGTCCTGTGGTGCGGTTCCAGCGGGTGATTCTATCGCCCAGCGGGTAGCCGGTCACGACGACTTTCTCCGCCGGCAGGAAGGCCCGCGAATCCTCGACGGTGACGCCGATGTACGTTGCCAGCCGCGCGGCGGCTTTGACCGATTGCGCCGGTTCGACGTCCGGCAGGTAGACGAGGATCGGCACGCGCCGCCATGATGCGGCGAGCGTCACCGGCCCGCTGATGTAGCCGCCGGTGGTCAGGAGGGCATCGGGGCGCTCGCGTTGAAGATGGTGCAAGGCCACAAGCGTCCCGCGCGCCAATTGCCAGCCATTGCGCACCGCGTTCAGTAGGGCGACGCCGTGCAGCCCGCCGGCCGGGATACCGATGAAAGACAGGCCGGCGCGCGCGATGAGCGACGCTTCCATACCGCCCATGCTGCCCACCCAGGTCAGCGCGGCATCAGGCGCGGCGGCTTGCAATGCCTGGGCTACGGCGAGGGCCGGATACACGTGGCCCCCCGTCCCGCCGCCAACGATCCAAAATCGCATTCATCTCTCCTTTGGGCCGCCCCCGTGATACGCCGAGCAAAAGTCCGGCGGCGGCCATGGTGACCATCATTTCCGACCCCCCATAGCTGAAGAACGGCAGCGCCGTCCCGGTGAAGGGGACCAATCCGACCATGACTAGGACATTGAGCAGTGCCTCGGTGATAATCATCGTTGTGGCGCCGAAGGCGATCAGCGAGCCGAAGGGTTCCGCCGTTTCGAGCGCGATGCGGTATCCCCGGTAAGCCAACAAGCCGAACAAGGCAATGACCAGCAGGGCGCCCAGCAAGCCGGCCTCTTCCCCAATGACGGCAAAGATGCTGTCAGTATGTGGAAAGGGCAAATAACCCGACTTCAGCCGTCCGTTGCCGATACCCACGCCGAGAATTCCCCCTTCGCCAATGGCGGTGATGGCTCTCTGCACATGATACGGCATTTGTGTCGGGTCGTGCAGTGACGCCAGGTACGCGATGAGTCGCGCGCGCGCATGGGGCAGTTGCCAGGCCATGAATCCAAAAGCCGCGCCGCCGGTCACAACTGACAAGAAAATCTGGATCGGGTCGCCTCCGGCGTAGAAGAACATCGCCAGGCCGGTCACTGCCAGCAATACGGCCGTGCTCAAGTCCGGTTGCAGCGCCACCATGCCGGCGACCACGCCGATGATTACGGCGAAGGGGATCAGCCCGTAGCGCACATGGTTGAGCTGTTCCCCTTTGGATGATAGCCATGCCGCAATGTAGACCACCACGACCAGTCGCGCCAGGACCCCCGGCTGGATCGATGCGCCGATAAGCGAGCGCTGCGCACCGAGGATCAGTTCACCCAGCAGCAGCACCAACAACAGCAAGATCAAGGTAACACCCATCAGCGGCAACGCCAGTTTCTGCCATAAGGTGTAGGGAAGCCAGGACATCACCAGCAAAATGCCGGCACCCAGCGCGATCCAGAGGATCTGCTTGTGCCAGAAACTTTCGCCCACGAAGAACGTGGCGCTGTAGAGCATCAGCAGACCGTAGGCTAACAGGGCCAGCAGTGTGACCAGCAAAATCAGATCGACGGTATGCGCTTGTTTTTTACTTCCGCTCATCCCTTTTCCTCCACTTTATAAAGCCGCTACCCACTCCCGGAAGCGATCGCCGCGCGCGGCAAAGTCACGGAAGGCGTCGAAGCTGGTGCCGCCGGGCGAGAGCAGGACCACGTCGCCGGGCCGCGCGCGCCGGGCGGCTTCATGGACGGCATTCTCCAGCGTGCCGGCCGCTACCACTTCCTCAAGGACGACGCGCTCTTGATCCGCGCCGGCCAGCGCGGTCTCGATGTGCCCGTGGATCAATGCTGCGGCCTCGCCGAAGAGGATGATCACGCGCACGCGCTGCACGGCAATCTGCGCGAATTCCTGCCAGGGCAAGTTCTTGTCACGCCCTCCGGCCAGCAGGATCAGCGGCTCGTCGAAGGCATGTAACGCTGCCAGCACCCGTTCGGGCGCGGTGGCGATAGAGTCGTTGACCCACAGTACGCCGTCCTTGCACCGGACGACTTCCAGACGGTGCTCGACACCGGTGAAGGTAGCGATGGCCCGGCGCATCGCTGCAGGGGGAGCGCCCGCCGCATCCGCCAGCGTGATCGCCGCCAGCGCATTCATCACGTTATGGTAGCCGCGCACGTGCAAGTCGCTGCGTTCGCAGACGGCGCTCTGTCGCCCTTGACGGCGCAAAACGAGGGTAGCGCCTTGTAAAAATGCCCCTTCGTCCACCTCGACCGTTCCGCTGAAGTAGCGAATCTGCGCCGGCGTCATCGTCGCCAGTCCCCGCGCACGGGGTTCATCGTAGCCCAGTACGGCGATGTCGTCCGCGTGTTGGTGTGTCACGATGTTGGCCTTCGCCGCGCTGTAAGCCTCCATCGTCTTGTGGCGGTCCAGGTGATTGGGCGTGATGTTGAGTACCCCGGCAATCGACGGGCTGACGTGCATCAGTTCCAACTGAAAGCTGGACAGTTCCATCACCACGCGGTCCGTGGGGCGGATGGACGCCAGGTCGCTGATGAGCGGGTTGCCGATGTTACCGCCCACCCACGTCGTGAACCCTGCTTCCGTCAGCATCTTCCCTACCCATGTCGTCGTCGTCGTTTTCCCGGCCGATCCGGTGATGCCCACGATGGGCGCCGGACAGCGAATCATGAATTCCTGCGCGTCGTTGCTGAGCGGGATGCCGCGCCGCGCCGCTTCCTGGACGATAGGCAGATCGGTGGGCACGCCGCCGCTGGTACAGAAGAGATCGCACTCGTCGAGCAGGCTCAGCGGATGGCCGCCCAGGGCATAATGCAGCGGCAGGTCGCTCAATTCGTGCATGGCGTCTTGCAACGCGGCGGGTTCGTGCATGTCGGAAACGGTCACGCGCCATCCCTGGGCGGCGAAAAAACGCGCCAGCGCCTTGCCTTGTCGCGCCAGCCCCAGAATCACCACGGACGATTTCGCAGTCATGTCAAAGTTCACTATGGGCCATTCGCCCTTAAATCAGCGCCAGAGCCACGCCCGCCATGGCTGCCAGGAGCTGGATCAGCCAAAATCGCTGTACCACCTGCGTCTCTGACCACCCCAACAGTTCAAAGTGATGGTGCAGCGGCGCCATTTTGAACACGCGCCGTCCTTCGCCGTATTTTTTCTTCGTGTACTTGAAATAACCGACCTGGATCACCACCGAAAGGGTAATGGCAACCGGCATCAACATAATGACGGGCAAAATGAGCCATTGACCGGTCATCAGCGCAACAACCCCCAGGGTCGATCCAAGTGCCAGCGAGCCGGTGTCACCCATCATCAGTTCGGCGGGATGGGCGTTGAACCACAGGAAGGCGAACGAGGCGCCGACGATGGTGAAGCAGAAGCGTTCCAGATAGATTTGTCCTTGCAAGTCGGCGATAACGGCGTAGGCGATGAAGGCGCTCGCCATAATGATCCCGGCCATTCCATCCAGCCCGTCGGTTAAATTAGCAGCGTTGGCCGAGCCGATGATGATGAACATCGCTATGGGAATGTAGAACAGGCCGATGTCGATCTTTTGCGGGACGCCGGGAATGGCGATGCTGTGCAAATCCAGGCCGAAATACAGCACCAGGGCCACGATCAGGGTGAACGCCAGCTCGATCTGCATTTTGAAGCGTGCGGTGAAACCCTCTCCGCGGCGCATGCCCTTCACGCCGGCCCAATCGTCGCACGCGCCGAGAACGGCATAGGCAATCATCACCCCTAGCGGCACCAAAATCGAGCGCCCCAAGACCGTGTTGCCGAGAAGATTGTAAACGTTCAATGCCAACGTGATCAGCATGACCGGCACGGTGATGAGGACGCCGCCCATGGTCGGCGTGCCCATCTTCGTGAAATGGCCGCTGGGGCCATCGATGCGAATACGTTTGCCGACGCCCCAACGTTTTAACAGGGCGATGTACGGGCCGCCCCAGAATACCACCATCAAGAACGAGATACTGGCGAGGATGAGGGCAAAGCTCACACAACCTCCCTGCTGATGGCGGCGACGATCTGCTCCATTTTCATTCCCCGCGATCCTTTCACCAGGATGATATCCTGCGGTTGAAGAATTTCACGCAGGACGGCGATGGCCGATTCGCTATCTTGGGTTTCGTGGATGTGACTGTGCGGCAGACCGCAGAGTTCGGCGCCCTGGGCGATATAGTGCGCCCGTTCGCCCATCGTGATCAGCTCGGCGACGATGCCGGCGGCGCGACAGCCCACTTTGAGATGGCCGGCCTCTTCGTAGTCGCCCAATTCTAGCATATCCCCCAGCACTGCAATCTTCCGCCCTTCCATGTCTTGGAGCAGATTCAACGCCGCCAATGCCGACGCCGGACTGGAATTGTAAGTGTCGTCCAAAATCAACGAATCGTGCAGTCCCGGTACCGTCACCAGCCGCAATTGTGCTCCCGGCGCGCGCAGCCCCTCGACGATCTCCTGCCAGTCCAGCCCTTCGACCAATCCGGCTGCGGCAGCGCGGAGGACGGTGTGGGCGCTGTGCTGTCCCAGGAGGGGCACTTTGACGTAGACGTGATCTGGACCGTAGTGCAGGCGCAGGCGAATCCCTTCCAATCCCTGGCTTTCCACCTCGTCGGCCCACAGATCCGCTTGCGGCGCAAGTCCGTAGAAAAAGACCCGGGCCGACGTGTGTTCTGCCATTGCGCGCACGCGCTGGTCGTCGTAGTTGAGAATGGCGACGCCTTCCGGGGCCGGGGGCAGGATTTCGACCAATTCCTGTTTGCCTAAGGCGATGTTCTCGATGGTGCCGGCGCGTTCCAGATGCACCGCTTCCACGTTGGTGACGATGCCTACTTGCGGCTGCGCTATCTCGGCCAGGAAGCGAATGTCGCCGCGAACGTACATTCCCATTTCCAGTACGACGCGCTCGTGCGCGTCGCTGAGTTGCAACAGAGTGAGTGGTAGGCCGATCTCGTTGTTGTAAGAGCCGGTACTGCGCAAAACGTGGTAACGGCTCGCCAACACTTTGGTAACCACCTCTTTGGTCGTCGTCTTGCCGACGCTGCCCGTGATGCCGATGACGCGGGTGTTGAGTTGCCGCCGCCAGAAGCGCGCTGCGGTTTGTAACGCCTGGAGCGTGTTCGGCACGCGGATGAGCAGGGGCGTTTTCAGCGTTTCGTCCGCTGCGCTTTGCCCCAGGGTCAGGATGTTGGCCGGCACATCCACGTCGCGCTCGACGACGGCGGCCACGGCGCCGCGGGCAAAGGCGTCGCCCACGTAATCGTGACCGTCCACCGTCTCGCCTTTGAAGGCGAAGAAAACCGTGCCGGCTTCAGCAGCGCGCGAATCTAAGATAGGACGAACTGGCATCGCCATATTGTGTGGATGCCAGCCGCTCAAACCTTCGATGAGATAGGCTAATGTCAATTGCTTTTCCATAGTCATTTCATGGCCCGGCGCGCAAATTTGAAGGCGGGATGCCCAAAAGGGTGAAGAGCCGCGCCATAACTTCCTGGAAGACCGGCGCGGCGATCTGGGTGCCCCAACGCATACTCACAGGTACATCGGGACGATCTATTTTTACCACAATGACGATCTGCGGGTCGGGGAGGGGGCCGAATCCTACATAAGATACGATGACCTGCTGCGGATCGTAGCCGCCTGTGGTGGGGATTTGAGCCGTACCCGACTTTCCCGCAACGCGGTAGCCGGGTACCTGCGCGGCCTTGGCGGTGGTTTCGACACTACGCGCCATCAATTCCGCAACCAACCGCGCCGTCTCCGCCGAGATCGGTTGCCCCAACTCGTTGGAGGGAATGGACACCGTTCGCCCATCCGGATAGCGCCGCTCGGCGACGATATGCGGCTGCATCATTACGCCGTCGTTGGCAATGGCAGATACCGCCGTCGCCAGTTGCAGCGGCGTCACGGCAATGCCCTGGCCGAAGGGGTTCGTCGCCAGATAGCTGTCGGACCAATCCCAGTCGGTGGGCAGGTGGACGAGGCCACTCGCTTCTCCGGTGACTTCGATGCCGGTGGTTTGCCCGAAGCCGAAGGCGCGGATGTATTGGTAGAAGAGTTCTGCGCCCATGACCTGGGTGGACAGCGTCGCTGCCCCCACGTTGAGGGAGTTATCCAGGATGCCTTGTAAGTCCTGCCGGCCGTAGGCGGTCCCGCTCGAGTTGCGAATCACCACGCCGCCGTACTCCAGTTGCCCGGTGTCGTTGTAGGACCAGTTCAAGTCCACGCGGCCTGAGTCCAGGGCCGCCGCCACACTGACGACTTTGAGCACCGATCCCGGTTCATAAGCGATACTCACCGCCGGATCGGTAAAAAGCGTATCCTGACCGTTTTGGGTGTACTCAGGATAGCGGTAGGGTTCGTAATGGGGACGGCTGGCGACAGCGAGGATGGCGCCGGTGTGCGGATCCATCACCAGGATGGTGCCGCCGGTGGCTTTGTATTCCACCATGGCCTGATCGAGCACGCCTTCGACATAGGCCTGGATCGTGCGGTCGAGGGTCAGGCACAGATCGGTGCCCGGGTAGGGGATGAGGTTACCCTCCATCAACTCATCGGGCATAGGGCTGGTATCGCTGCTCACCGCGCCGACGCGCGCGATCTGCTCGCCGCGTAGAAAACGCAGTTGAAACGCCTGAACGCCGTATCCCATACCCTCCGCATTGACGAATCCCAGGGTGTGTGAAGCCAGCGACCCTTCGGCGTAATAACGTTCCCACGCGGGGGACAGCGTGATCCAGCCCCAGTTCAGCGCCTGGATTTTCCGGGCCGATTCTGACGGGATATGACGGGTGAGAGGACGCCAGATCAACTCCTGTGTATCCTCCGGCGCCGTCAACGTCTGGCGCAGTTCTTCTTCAGGGAGATTCAACAGCGGCGCCAGCACGGCAGCGGCCATCTGCGTGTCGGTGATCATGTTGATTTCGGCGCCCACATCGTAGACGGGCATATTCCCCACCAACAAGTCGCCGTTGCGGTCCATAATCACACCCCATGGGGATTCGGGAAGAGCATACTGACGCTGAACCAGAGCTTCAGCTTCGGTCTGATACTGGCTGTGTTCGAGAATCTGCAGACGCACTAACTGCCCCATGATGGGCAGCAGGGCAGCAATCAATACAACTGTGATCAGGCGCAAGCGCGCCTCAGGACCGCGCAACATCTCAAGGTACTCCCGGATAGAGATAGTCGATGGTCTCGGCCGGCTGGTAGTCCAGAGCGACCGAGCGTTCCTGCAATACGGGAATGGAGCTTAGGCGGGCGATCTCCGTCTTCAAAGCCTCATTATCCCGCTGTGCCGCGACGATTTGGTGTTCCATGTCCCACACCTGGCGGGCGGTATGAACGTTAGAGGCTACCAACGTCAGATACGTCGCCGCCAACAGACTGGTCGTGATCACCACGCCGAGCAAGAGTTTGGCGACGAGGCGTTGAGCCTTTTCCTGCCGTCGTAGAACGCCATGGGTCTTTTTCTGCCAGACAACGCTCATAAAAGTCCTCAACTTTCGGTTGTCAGTGGTCGGTTGTGCCGTGATGAGCGTGATGGCTCGCTGAAAGCTGACGGCTGATCGCTGACTGCTACCGGCAATACTTTTTCCGCCACCCGCAGTTTGGCGCTACGACTGCGTGGATTTGCTGCTATCTCGGTCGCAGAGGGGACCACGGGTTTGCGCGTTAAGATACGTAATGTCGGCTCGCGCCCGCAGGTGCAAACCGGCGCTTCGGGTGGACAGATACATCCACGTTCTTCCTGTTTCAGGAAGTGTTTGACGATACGATCTTCCAGCGAATGAAAAGTGATGATCGCCAACCGGCCACCGGGATGCAACGCCGTCACTGCCTGGGGCAGTGCCTGCTCCAGTGTCTCCAACTCGTGGTTGACGGCGAGGCGCAGAGCTTGAAAAGTACGTGTGGCGGGATGAATTCTGTCCTGGGGGGATCGTCCTATCGCTGCCACAATGACTTCTGCCAGATGCGCGGTGCTGCGAAGCGGGCGTGCGGCGATAATGGCTTGCGCGATGCGTCGGCTGTGCGGCTCTTCACCGTAACGTCGCAGTAGATCGATCAATTCCGCCTCCGGTAATCCGTTGACGAGATCGGCAGCCGTTGGCCCGTCACTGCCCGGATCGAAGCGCATGTCCAGCGGGCCATCGGCGCGAAAGGCGAAACCGCGTTGGGGATCGTCCACCTGCCACGAAGAGAACCCCAAGTCAAAGAGCACGCCGTCCAACGCGGGCATGCCAACACTGCGTAAAACTTCACCTAAGCGGGCATAGGAGCTGTGGACAATGTGCACCCGCGCGCCGAAGCATTGCAAACGTGTTGCGGCACGCGCCACTGCCTCCGGATCGCGGTCCAGACCCACAAGTCGCCCCTGGGGAGCTGCCGCTTCCAGAATGGCGACCGCATGGCCGCCGCCGCCTACCGTCGCGTCACAATACCATCCCCCGGATTTAACGTTCAGCCCTTCCAGAACTTCATGCAGCAGTACCGGTATGTGGCCGGCGCTCTGGCCTGCCGGGTGCTGCTGTGTTAAATCTGCAAGTTCTCCCACAGCGCCGGATCCTCGTCCATCAGTTCCATTTGACGAGCGTTAGCCTCTTCCCATCGCTGCGGCGACCACAGTTCGAGAAAGCGATCTAACCCCACGATGACGACTTCGGCGTTCAGGTCCACTCCGGCATACTCTCGCAGGCGGTCGGGTAGCAGGACCCGCCCTTGACGATCCAATGTGGCGTTCATGGCATCGGCAAAGAAGATGCGTCGCAGGGCGCGCCCCCGCGGATCGGTGATGGGCAGCGCGTTGACCTTTTGGGCGATTTCTTCCCATACGGTGAGAGGATAAATCGTCAGACAGTGGTCCAGACCACGGGTGACAACCGCGGCTCCGGTGAATTCTTCACGGAACCGTGCGGGGATGGTCAGTCGTCCTTTGCCGTCCAGCGTATACGTATATTGTCCTAAGAACATGGCCCTTGTTTTCTCCACTGCTGAGATTAAAATAGCCTTATAGGGAGGGGGATAATGCCATTTTTCCCCATTTCCCCCCACAATTACCCACTATTATACAATACAATCCCAAATAATACAAGAGGGAAATCCCAAATTTTCATAACAAAATCCGTTAAGGTTTGGGATAAAATTGTTATGTATTAGTAACACTCTCGAGACGGCGTCGACACTGCCGTCTGGATAGTTAGCGCCAGGCTGAGCCGTGACGAGATTGGACAGATTATGGCCGTGAGCAGTATAGACACTCTATATAGACAATTCTCCGGGTTTGCGGTATGATAGGAACACCAAACAAGCTCTGGATTGATGCGGAATGGTAACTATTCAGCCGTCCTTGCCAGGTGGCGAACGGGACTTGGGGGATGGGGCATTATGGAAAAACGGCCTTAGTTTTTTGTCACGGATGACACGAATTTTCACTGATTTTTTTATACTTTTCGTGTCAATCCGTGAAATCCGTGGTCGGTTTTTATTTCGACCCCATGAAATCCTGAGGAGCCGCTCTTTTTAGAAGACAATCTATGCTGCATCTTGAACGATTGAAAACCGCTATCGACGCGATGAGCCATCTGACGGCCGAGCGACAGCAGCAGTGTGAGAGCGATACGGCGCAGGCGCTGCGGTGGCTGACGGACGCACCCGAACCGGCCGAGTTGCGCGCGCGCCTTGTTCCTGTCGTCGCCGGGGGAGGTGACTGGGCGGGAGCACTGCCCGCCACGGCTGCACCCCTCGACGCCCGCCTTGTGGCCGCCGGTGATCCCCCTCATGGCGCGGTGCTGATTGCGGTCGATGGCTCGCAGGTCTACCCCGACCCGCACGCTGCGGTGCTCTACTATCTGCTGCAAATCGGCGGCCTCGCCTTTCGTTACGATGGGTCCCGTCCCACGCCCTACAGTTGCGAATCGCTGCACTTCCGCGACGATGAACTGTATGATGCCCAGGGGTATCCGATTTCGTCAGAGCAAGTAGGGATGCGGCGGCTGGTCCGCGAGATGGAATACCTGGCCGAATTGACGACTCTGGAACGCCACGTCGCGCCGGCGGCCCCGTTGATGGCGCTGACCGATGGGCCGCTCTTGTGGCCCTACATCGAGCGCAGTCGGGCCGATTCCGCGGCACTGGAGGCATACCTGGCGGCAATGTCCGAGATCCGCCAGGCCGGCGGGCTGCCGGTAGGCTATGTGGCGCGTCCTGGCGGGCGGACGCTCGTGGAATTGTTGTGGGCCGGGCAGTTGTCACCGGCAGATATTCCGGGCCGACTGGCGGATAACCCGCTGCGTGGGTTAACCGACGCGATATTGATGGCTCATTTCTTGCGACCGGGTGAGCGCTCGGCATGGTTTAGCCGCCCCTCGGCGACGAATCAACGCCAGGCAGATCACGGACACGAGGTGTGGTTTTGTTACGTGAACGTCGGCACCGAGCACGCGCCGGTGATTGCGCGACTGGAAACGCCGCACTGGGGCGCCATAGACGAGGACGCGATCACCGCGTTACACGTCATCCTGCTGCACCAGGCACGTGTGCTGAACGGCTATCCCTATGCCCTGGCGCGCGCCCACGAAGAGGCCCTGGTGACAACGGCCGACAAGGCCGCTCTGGACAGCGAAATCCAACGCCACATCCTGGAACAGGGCATCGTCGTCCGCCCCTCGGAAAAAGCACAGCAGAAGGCCTATCTGGGACGGCGGTGAGAGGGAGAGCGCGAGAGCAGGAGATTTGCCCTTGGCTGATTGACCGATTTTCAGATTCGCTGATTCTTCAGGAGCATTGAATGGCCGACCAAGACAAAACGATTACGATTGGTAATGTACTCCGGGCCGACATCCGTGGATTTGTGGTGGCGTCGCACATCCCGGCGCCGGATGTCCCCACGTTTGGCACCTTCGTGCGCGCGGCTATCCAGCAGGAGCGTGCGGAACTCATCGGCCTGGTGTACAACATCACCTTACAGGACGATCCCTTTCTCAAGAATTTGGCCGTCACCGTAGTTGAGGACGATCCTCGCTATGCGGAGATCATCCGCGACCAGCAGGAGAACCGCGCCATTCCGGTCGAAATCGCGGTGGTTGCCATCGGCTACCGGAACAACGAGGGCTATCACTATGGCCTGCCGCCGCAGCCTCCCATGATCCTGCACCGCATCACGGTATGCAGCCAGGACGAAGTCCGCCACATCACCGCTGCGCCGGACTTTCTGCATACCTTACTCGACAACCGCGATGTCCCCGCCGACGAGCTGATCCCCACGGCGCTTCAACAGGCCGCGCACCTGCTCCCGGAGACGCTGCGTGAGGATTTTTATCTCGATGCCGGGCGCTATCTGGCCCATTATTGGGGACGTGATCCCGCCCGTCTCGAACGCATCTTGCGTCGACTGGCCTGAGAGCGGAGAGTTGTCGAAAACCGGAGAAGTTGTATACTGCGTAGTCGCCAATTCAGGAGTCGGATCGTCTGGTCGTTCAAAGAACCACCGCAGTGGCTCCTACGAATGGAGATTTTCAGGACTATTTGACGAATGACTATCAGACTATTTTTCGAGGAGAAAGCTATGCGATCTCGATTCTCTGGAGTACATTATGTTGGCTTGCTGCTGATGATGGCGCTGGTCGTGACCGGTTGCACTGAACCCCCACCTGCAAACGAGGCAACCTCGGAGACGGCGGAAATGGTCCCTGTCATCACCGAAGTTTCAAAGGATGTGGCCCCCGCCGCGACGGCTACCCCTCGTCCCCTGCCTACAGCCAGGCCGACGAACACCCCGATGCCCACGCCGACCGCTGTACCGACCGCGACGCCGTCGCCCGAACCAACGGCCACGTCAGAACCCACCGCCACGCTGGAATCCACCGCCACGTTAGAACCAGCCGCCACGCTGGAATCCACCGCCACGCCGAAGCCGGCTATGCCGCCGGCGCCTTCTGTGCCGCAGCCCCCGGCCGTAGTTTCTTCTTCCTCTGCGTTGACGGTGTTGGACGATGTGAACACGGCTCCGCCTCTCAGCGTCCACGTTAGCGCCAACCAGGCTCTGGAAGGCTATCGCTTCAGAGTCTCCGGCACTATCCGCAACGACGCCGCCGAGAACTACACCGGCTTGGGCATTGTGGCGACCTTCTACACCTCTGACGGATCGCGCTATGGGCCGATCAAGGCGAACCCGGCGTGTTTGTTGCTTGCGCCGGGGGATGAATGTCCGTTCATGGTTGAGGCTCTGTCGAAAGACCTGGTTGCGGTGATGCTGCACCCGGAGGGATACCCGACGTCCCGGGGAGCGGCCCCCCTGACCCTGAGTGGCCTGAGAAGCTACCGGGATGGCGTCGGCTATGTGCATCTCACGGGGCGGGTGACGAACGCCAATCCTTTCGCGGTGAAAAATGTGACCGTCAATGGGGCACTGCTTAACGCCGCCGGCGAAATTGTGAGCGTCGGCATGAGCATCCTTATTGACAATGTGACGGCGAATGGTGCGGCCACATTCGACGTGGCCGTCCCCTACACACCCTATACGAATTACAAATTGTATGTTCAGGGCGAGCCGCAGTAAGGCTACGCAGGTAGAGTGCAAATGATGGGGAAACGCTTGGGTCGGTCTCTAATCGCGCTCGCCTGTGCCCTGTGGCTCGGTCAGAGGCCGGCCACAGTTTGTCAGGCATAATGATCAGATGAGCATCTTCATGAATCCATTGATGAGCCGGCGGCGTAAGATCGTGGTGGTTGGCGCAGGCGCAGTAGGTGCGACGTTTGCTTATGCGCTTGCCCAAAGCGGTTTGGCCGATGAGATGGCCTTGATAGATAAGAACCAGGATTTGGCGCGCGGACAGGCTCTTGACCTGGCGCATGGTCAACCGTTCTTCCCTACCGTTTCCATCCATGCCGGCGATCCGTCGGACTATGCTGACGCGCAGTTGATTGTCCTCACCGCCGGAGTAGCTCAGCGTCCGGGCGAAACGCGGCTTGAACTTTTGCAAAAGAACGCCGCCATTGTACGTACCGTGGTCATGGATATCCTGGCCCAGAACTCTGGCGCCGTGTTGCTGGTCGTCACGAACCCTGTGGACGTGATGACTTACGTTGCTTTGCACTACACCGGTTGGGACAGGGGGCGTGTTATGGGATCCGGCACCGTCTTGGACAGCGCCCGTCTGCGTCATCTGTTGAGCCTCCATTGCGGGGTTGACATTCACAATGTACACGGCTACGTGCTTGGCGAGCACGGCGACACTGAGTTTGCTGCCTGGTCGATGATGCACGTGGCCGGCCTGCAGCTTGATGCCTTCTGTCCGATTTGTGGCCGGTGCGCCAACTGGGAGGCAGAACGCAACCGCATCCAGCAGGAAGTCCGGGATTCTGCTTATCACATCATCGATTACAAGGGAGCGACTTCCTTTGCCGTTGGCCTGGCGCTGGTGCGCATCGCCGGAGCGGTCTTGCGGGGAGAGAACAGCGTGCTGACGGTTTCCACCTGGCTCGACGGCGAATTCGGGCTGCGGGACGTCTGTCTCAGTGTGCCTTGCCTGGTGTCAGACCACGGCGTCAGCAGGATTATCGAGAGCGTTCTCCCGGAGCAAGAGCAGGCGGCGCTTTCGACCTCGGCTGCTACTTTGCAAAAAGCCATCGCGCAACTTGACCTGGCGCACTGAAGCTCGCTGGAATGGCCCGGCCTTTTCAGGCCGGGGGGCTTTGTTGCGGCGTCACAGATTCGCCACCAAAAAGTCTCTGATGCGCTCTTCCATGTAAATGCGATCTGCGAGGCGTCGCGGAGTATGGCGTTCATCAGGGAAGAGCAGGAGATCGTAAGGCTTGCGTGCGTGGATGAGTGCATTGATCAGCCGCGCGGTGTGGCGGAAGTGGACATTTTCGTCGATCAGCCCATGGACGAGGAGCAATTTCCCTGCGATTTTATCCACGTGCGCCATCACACTGCTGACACGATAGCCCGCGGGATTCGCTTGCGGCGTGCCCATGTACCGCTCGGTGTAGTGCGTATCGTAGCCGTCCCAGTGTGTGACGGGCGCGCCCGCCACCGCAACTTTGAACGTCGCCGGCGCGCGCGCCAGACACATCGCTGCCATGTAACCGCCGTAGCTCCAGCCGTAGATACCCACACGCGCCGGGTCCGCCAGCCCTTGTGTGACGAGCCAGCGTACACCGTCTACCTGATCCTGCACTTCGACATCGCCCATGTTGTGCTTGAGCGCCCCTTCGAAGGCCAATCCCCGTCGTGCGCTGCCGCGATTGTCCACTTTGAACACCACAAAGCCCCGGCTGCTCAGGTATTGCGCGCGCATGTCCACCGTTAAAGTCCAACTGCGGCTCACATACTGGACATGCGGTCCCCCATAGACACTGACGACGAGTGGATGTGGACCGGGGCCGTACTCTGCCGGAGGAAGATAGAGCGCGCCGTACAGCGTATCGCCGTGGTGGTTTGGGAAGGCGACGATCTCCGGCGGAGGTAAGTCCAGAGCGGCGACGCGCGGATCGGGCGTATCGTAGAGGGTGTGCCGCAGGGCGCCGTCCGCCAGGTCGCGCAGTGTGACCGTCGGCGGCGTCTCCGGCGCGCTGTGGACGTCGATGAAGCGCCGGCAGGCGTGGTCGAGGGTGACGGTGTGCATTCCCGGCTCGTGGGTGATCTTCCGCACAGCGCCGCCGTCCAATGACACGGCGTAGAGGTGCTGTTCCGTGGGATGCTCCTTCGTCGCCGTAAAATAAACCCATCCACGCGCCTCGTCGATGCCGGCGAGGGTGTCCACCATCCACGGGCCGTCCGTCAGTTGGCGGATCAACCGGCCGGCACCATCATACAGATAAAGATGCCGGAATCCGCTGCGCTCCGAGGCCCACACGAAGCGTCCATCCTTGAGCGGGGTGAGCATGTCGTGGAGGTTGATCCACACATCGTTGTGCTCGACAAGGAAGGGGACCCCGGCGCCAGTCTGCGGATCGAAGCGCACCAGCCGCAGTTCGGTTTGCGCGCGGTTTTCGATCTGCGCGACGAGGCTGCCGTCGGGGAACCATTGCACGCGGGCCAGGTAAATGTCGTCATCCGCCCCCAGGTCCATCCACACCGGCGCGCCGCCGGTCACGGGGACGACCCCCAGCCGTACTTGCGCATTGGCCTGCCCGGCGAAGGGATAGCGGTGATCTTCCTGTGCACCTTCGCTGACGTGCTCCTGTCCCTGGTGGACGATGCGGTACACGGGAATGGGCGTCTCATCCACCTCGGTGAACGCCAGGCGGCGGCCGTCGGGCGCCCACCAGAAGCCGTGATGGCGATACATCTCTTCTTGCGCGATGTACTCGGCGAGGCCGTGGGTACGCCCGGCCTCACGCGCGCCCGTAGTCAGTGGCAGGGGGGCGCCGCCTTCCGCCGGGATGACGTAGAGTTCGGCCTCCTGCACGTAAGCCACGGCGCTGCCGTCCGGCGAGAATTGCGGATCGAGCGCCGGAGCGCCATCGCCGCGCACGATTTCGCGCAGTGGCGGATCCACAGTATCTTGGACGTCAATGCCGCCGTTGAGCGGCACGAGCACGCGGAAACCTTGCCCGGACAGCGCGTAGCGCGTCACACCCACGGCGAGAGAACGAGCGCGCTCGCGGCGCAATTTCTCTTCGAGCGAGAGCGTTTCTTCTGTTTCCCCGCCCGTTGGCGGGATGACGAGTGGCCGCGTTGTGCCCGACACCGGATCGCAGGCATAGAGCTGCTGGGTGAGGGTGCCTTCCGCGCTGTGGAGGTAGGTAATCAGCGCGTCGTCGGCGCTGAAGGCGAACGTGTTGGGGATCGCCATGCCCGGCAGAGGGTACCGGGCCACGTCGTCGAGGGTGATTTTTGAGGATGGGGGCATGGTTGTTTATTTTCCCAGTATACGTTCCAGCGTCTTTACCAAAGGCGGCAAATCAAGCTGCACCGTCCACCAAAGAATTCCCCGATTGATGTCAAAATAGGCATGAACCAGCCGGTTACGCATACCCACAATATCAGCCCAAGGAATATCTTGTGCTTGTGCCCGCCCTTGATCTGTGACCTGGTTAGCAGCTTCACCCACGATCTCGACCAACTTCACCAATGACAACATCAACATGGGGTCGTTATTGAGGTCTGCGCGCGTTTTATCTTTAGGACTTACGCAAATTTCCGTTTGTAGTGACGGCTTCAACCGTTCTTAGCTCCTAAGAGACGCCTGAAGGCGTCACTACAAATCCTCCGCCGCTTGATTCGAGCCAGACTGGCGTAAGTCCTGATCTTGTGTGAACTGAAGCGCCTGACGCGCTGTATCTAGCATATAATGCAGTCGGGTCGTATCATCCCTGTACATACTGTACCTCTGCTTCCTCGATCACCCTTTGGCGAAAGTAGCGGCTCAAATCCTCTGGTGTGCGAAGATCGGCTTCGCGTTCTCCCAAAAGGGCTGATAGCTCCCGTTCCATACGCGCTATGCCGAAAAGACCGGGAGTTGTGTATTCAGCATAGCACAAAAATGTTTTGAGACAAAATTTATCCCTTATCCCAGGTACACAACCCTTCCACATACGCTGCCGAACCGTCGCGCAACCAGCCGTCGAGTTGAGCCGGCTCTTTGAGTTGCTGCCCACGCAGCCGCGGGACGACGACGTAGCGGCAGTCCATGCCCGGCAGGGCGGTCATATCGCCCCACAGCTTCTCGAACTGCGCCACGGGGAAGACGTCTTCCTGACCGTGGCCCCAGCGCTTCTTCACGTCCTTGAGCGTGATGTAGGTGGGCATCCGCGCGGCGACGGCGCGCACGGCGGCGTCGATTTTGGCCGCGTCGTGCAAATCGGCGCGTGTCAGGTCGAAGAGGTCCAGCAGTTTGTCGATGCTGATCCACATGGTATTGGAGTTGTAGTATGTGAGCTTGAACTCAGCTTCTTCCTGCGGCAGTGCCAGACCTTCGATCAGACGCAGGTGGCCGTCCACACGGGCCAGCCCGCCGCCGCGATCTTCCAGCCGACGGGTGATGACTTCGACGGTCATCGTCGCCCCGGAGTCCAGGTGACTGCCGAGGAGCGTCGCATCGACATCGACGCCCACGGTGTCGATATTGTGCAGCATCAGCACCTCAAGCTGCGGACGTTCTTCCAGCAGTCGCGCCAGCACGCCGTTTTTGAGCAGGTTGGGGATTTCGAACCAGTGTCCTACGGGATGGAGGCACTGCTGCGGCAGGTTGTCGCGGTAGTCACTGCCCTCGCCCATCTGTTGCGCCCAACTGATGAGGGCGGCGTGCAGGCTCTCGCGCACTTTCTGCGCTTGTTCGTCGAGCAACTGCTGCGGCATTTCCTCCCAGGCGAAGCGCAAGTCGCGGGTCATCGGGATCAGGCGCAACCCCACGGCGCGCCCCGGCGAGAGGTAGAGCGGGCCGGTGTAGCCGTAGTTGTCACACCGCGCCAGGAAGTCGCGGACGGGTTCGTGCGTCAGGTAGCTGGTGGTGATGATGTGGGGAATCGGCATACCCACCGCGCGTCCCACACGGCGACTCTTCGCCAAATGGACTTCGATGAAGGAGCGGTGTTTGCCGCCGAGTTGACAGAACGGATTGAGCGCCTTGACCACGCCCGCCCCGTGCGTCCAACGACTTCCCACACCCGCAGCCAACGTCACCACGGCCACGCGGCCTTCACGCAGAGCGCGTAGTCCATCGTCCGTCGTCCGTAGTTCATGATCCATCATGCATAATTCGCCATTGACTACATCGCCGGGATACACATCTTCGATCACGGTGCTCGCCGGGAGACGGTTCTGCGCCAGCCCGATGCGTCCACTGCGCAGGTCGGCGCGGATTTGCTCGTGCTGGATGTGATCGAAGCCCAGCTCATCCAGCAGCGCATCGAGGTCGCGCTGACTGCTGTCTACACGGTCGGTGCGGGGGATGATGCGGTCGAAGAGGGTCTGCATCATGCCGGAGAGCGCAGGAGCGGTGCGGCAGGCGGCGCCGAAGCGGTCCAGTTCGGCGCGGCGGGCGGGGGTGAGCGTGTAGCGCTCGCGCTTGAGCAGCGCCGGCACCATCAGCGTGTAGTAGCCGGGGGACATCAAGGCCTCGGCGGCGGTGCGCAGTTCGGCGACCGTCCCCTGTTCGTTGATGGCGAAATCGTAGACGACCGGCTCCATAGCGAAGGGCAGCGCGTTCTCCAATTCGCGCTTCGTCGCCAGCATGATGGTATGCAGGCGCTCTTGCGCCTCGGCGCGGCGGAATGGATCGAAGATAAAGCCCATCCCGCCGCCTGACATCCCCCCGAGCATCCAGAACCCCCAGAAATCGTCGCCGAAAGCCGCGCGCACGCGGTCGATCACCGTCGTCGTGTAGAGGTTGTTGGCCCAGGGGATGATGGTTTGGATGGGATCGAAGAAGTTACGCATGGTGGCGTCGCCGATGCCGCGCACGTTGCCTTGACGCAGCAGCTCCACGATTTCATCGTAGATGCGCATGGCCTTCTGGCGACCGAGCCACTCCGCCTCGGAGCGCAACAGATACTTTTCCGTCACCATTTCCAGGATGGGACCGACGTCTTGCGCCATCCCGCCGTGGACGAGGACGAGGCTGTTTTGCAGGTGCTCGCGCGTGGCGACGGGCACTTCGTCGTATCCCATAATGTGATGACCCGGCAGCAAGCGCCCGCGGCTGATGCCGTATTCGGGATCGTCGGGGCCGGCGAGTTGCCCGGTGATGAGCTTCATGCCGGGCCAGACGCCGCCGGAGTCCTGCCATCCGCCGCCGGAGCCGGCGAGCCATTCGCCCAGGATGGCGCGCGCGGCGACGAGACGCCGCTCGTGCTCCTGGAGCATGCCCGTGAGCGCCTGGGTCTGTCCGGTAGCACGCATACAAACGGCGATGAGGCATGCCAACAAGCTGGTGGAAACGGCCAGCCGTGAGCCTTTGGGGATGCCGTTGACCTGGCTGACGAGTTCGAGGCCGTATCCTCCCCCTGTTCCCCCTGCTGGAGGGGAGAAAGAGGAGGGGACAAGCCGCGCGAGCAGGTCTTGCAGGTGCTCGCCGGAGCCTTCCATCCCCGGTGGGATAATGCCGGCAGCGATGATCGCGGCTTTGAGCAGGCCGAGGTAGTCGCGGGCATAGTCGAAGACTTCGGCGAGATTGGTGATTTCGGCGACCGTGCCGAGATCGACGCTGACCAGGCGCAGCAACGGTTCGTCAATGACGCGGAGGTAGGCTTCGACAGGTGGGCGCGGTGCGGGATCGCGGCCATGCACCGCCAGGTCGATGGAGACGTTGAGGACGCGCGCGCCTTCGGGAAAATCCATCCCCAGGAAGAAGATGTCGCTCCAGCCGCTGTGAGAGAGGTCCATGCGGACAGGTGTGGCTTCGTGGAGTACGGGGAACAGTCCTTCGGCGGAGCGTTGCAGCAGTTCGCGGCGCACGCGGAGGGGGTGATCGGCCGGGTGGCCGGTGCGGAACATCCACTGGTTGCCGCGCACGGAGCGTACACTGCGGCGGACTTGATCCGCCAGAGTTTGAAAGCCCAAACGGTGATAGGCTTCGGCGAGCGCGCTGGAGATGCTGTCGCCGGGACCGTGCGCCCTTTGCACGGCGAGGAAACAGTCGATAGCCTCTTCGAAGCGACGTTGAAGGAGGTGAGTGTAGCCGTCGTAGGGGATCAGCCCCTCCGGCGTCTCCCCTTCTTTGGGGGAGAGGAGGGGGGGAAGATGAAACCGATGGATTGCATAAAGGAAAAACAACGCGCGGACACGTTCGTAGAGGTTGTCGCTGGCGCGGCGGAAGGCTTCGAGCGCCGCGCACTCGTCGAGCAGTTCCGTCAGTGACGCCGTGCGACAGAAGGCGTCCAGCGAACGGTTGCGCACGGCGGGGTCGCCGGCGGTGATGATGTCGATCAGGCGGCTGCTCATGCGTTCCTCCTCAGTTCGCGGGTCGCCAGGAGTTCCACAAGGCGGGCCAGGATTTCCTCGCGGTCGTTGCCGCTGAGGGCGAGCGCCAGTTGGGCGTTCAGCAGTCCGTACTTCACGCCCACATCGTAGCGCAGGGCGCGTTCTTCGAGGGCCAGGTACTTTTCGCGGGTCGCCAGCACGGCCAGCGCGTCCGATAAGGTGACGTGCTGATTCGCCGCTGTGCCGATTCTGGACTCGAGAATTTCCATCACCGTCGGCGTGAGGACGTGCATTCCGAAGAAGCAGAGGTAGTGGCCCGCGCGCAATCCCGGCACGATGAGGCGCAGTTCGGCCTCCGTGGGGGTGGGTTTTTCGATGACGGTGTCGATTTCGTAGAGGTCTTTGCGACCCGGTACGCGCTTGCCGCCGACCGCACCGTAGTAGGGCAGCAGGCTTTCCCGCGTCGCCTGTACAGCGGAAACGGCGCAGTTTTCGGCTTCGGCTATAGCGACGAGCTGCTGGGCGCAACTGCGCGTGTCGGCGCTCACGTAGAGATGATCCCCCACCAGGTGGAGGAAGGACGCAGCGCCGACGAAGTCTTTGGCGCAGTAGATGGCATGTCCATAACCGCGCGGCTCCATCTGCGGAATGAAGTGGAGTCGCCCGGCGTGATCGCCCACGACGGCGGCGTAAGGGCCTTCATCGCCGGGCGCAACGATGACGGCTATTTCCTCGATGCCGGCGCTGAGAGCTTCTTCCACCAGGATACCGAGGACGGACTTCTCCGCGCCGTCGCGGTCGGTGAGTGTTTGGAGGGGCAAAGTGCGCTGATGTCGTCCTGCGGCAGTGATAACAGCTTTAGTAATGGGCATGGTATGACCTCCATATAAGATAAAGGTATCTATTCAGGCTTGTAAATCTGACGAAGCCATTTATTCCCTATGCCAGGTTGGACGCGGATTTTGGTAGGCAAAGGACTCTTGGATGACACGAGAGGCGTGTTTCTGTAAGCTCATCCTCCATGCCCCTCCCCCCCCAGGAAGGGGGATTTTTTCGTCCCCTTCTTCCCCGCTGGCGGGGGAGAAGGAAGTTGGGGGGATGAGAGGGTCAGCGCCTATGGCCGAAATGTCAACCCATGGTGCCCCTTCCCCAAAGTCCCAAGCGCAACCTGACAAGGGTGGCTGAATAGTTACAGATAAAGTGCCTTTATTGCTGATTTTGTCGGGAGCTGATGCGTTCAACGGTACGATAGAAAGCATTCTCCAGGTCTGGACTCCAGGCGACGGTATGGCGCTGGAGACGTTGCAACGTCTCATCGTTGCCGATGTAGTAGAGAGCGTCCAGCGCCTTGTGCTGCAAGTAGTGGGCTTCGTCCGGTGCAAGCGGCGCTTTCAGGTTCAGACTGCTGAAGTCCTCCAGGGTGATGTCGGTGAATTGCAGGGCGGCGGTCGTGTCGTAGAGCCAGCCGATGGATTGGATGGCGATGCCTTTCAGGGTGACGTCGGGGAATTCGTTGAGGCAGCGGTAGAGGAAGGCGCGCGCACGACCGTCTTGGGGGCGGATTTTGCCGATCAGGTAGGCCAGATGCGGATACCATTGTTCCCTATTGGCCTGGGTGAGGGGATTGAGCCGCTGCTGTTCGGCCACTTCGGCGCTCAAGAAGGGCAGAATGGCCTGTTGCATGACCCATTCCGGGTTGAGCAGGGTCAGCGCGGTAGCGGCGACACTGCGGGTCTCATGGCTGAAATGTGGCGAGAGGAAGGCACGGACGAGCACTCTGGCGGCCACGTCGGTTTTCAGGTCGCCGAGAGCGAAGGCTGCCGTCGCCTGGATGCCGATGTCCTGCCCTTCTCTGGCAACCAGATAGGGCACCAGTGCCTTGACCTGCGCCTTGGCCCAATGGTTGAGCACCTCGGCCAGTTGAGGCGCGAGTGTTTCGATCTCCGTATAGGGTGGCGCCAGCATCCGTCGCAGGGCTATCACCGCTGCCAGGCGTACATCGCTATCTTCATAGGTCGGTTCGCCTGACGCAGCGCATTGCACCGGCTTGTGGGCGATTTCCACCAGGCGCGGAATGGCTGCCGGGTGCTTGAGCTGTCCCAACGCCTGCACGATGCGCACGCGCCGCATGACATGCGGTTCCCTGGTCCTGTCGAGCCGCCAGAGCAGGGCGCTGACGATGTAATTGAGCAGTTGCTCATCGGCGCACTTGCCCTGACATTCGCGGATGCAGTTTGCTGCCAGGAAAACCTGTTCGCCTTCGGTGAGGGCAATGCCGTACAGGATCTCCTGGATGAGATCGATAGGGCTGTCCATCAGGCCGCTGAGCAGGGTCAGAGTTTCTTCCCACCAGTAATAACGGGTGTATCGTCCCAGAGTCGCTACGATGTCGCTCAACACACTGTCAAAATCGTCACGCGCCAGGAGCGCCTGGGCACAGCAGTAAGCGCGGATGTTGGCGCGGGCAAAGCGCAGGGATTCCTCACCTACCGGAGCCAGCAGGCCATAGGCGGTCAGCTCCTGGTACAGGCTCTCCAGGCTATAGCCGCGGTTGCCGCGCGTCGCGGCCATAATCTCAAAGGCTTCGTCAATCGTCAGGGCATTTCTGCCGGTCGATTGCATTTCCCAGGCCAGGGCGTAGAGCGTCTTGGTGGCTCGTGTGCGCATCCCCTGGTCGGTGGCGACCTCCGCGATGGCATCGTCCACCAGATCGTGGAGCACTTGAGCGTGAGAGGTGGGCGTTTTGCCCTCCACGGCCTGTTGAAGCATTTTGAAGAGCAGCCAGGGAATCCGGGCGAGATCGAAAAGCTGTACTTCTTCCAATCCGGCGTAGAGCTGCCGGGCATGAGGCAGGTCAAGAGTTTGGGTGAGGTAACGTTGGATGTTCCGCTCAGATAGGGGCAGCATGATGAGGGTATCGCTGATGGAGAGCGGTGCCACGTCGAAGTCGTCGGTGTTGAAGGCCACCATGTAGGCGTGACGCGGATGGTGGCGCACGAAGTCTTGCAGGGCGGCGCAGAAGCGGCGGCGGCTGTGATAGGGCAGCACTTCGCTGTTGTCGAGCAAGATGCGCAGGGTGGGGCCGGTGTATGCTTTGAGGAGATCACGCGGATAGTCTTCGGGGGCCGCTTCCAAAAAAGGTTCCATGGCTTGCAGGATCATCGTCTCCAGCCCCTTCTCGTCGAGACGTGCGTTGGGGGGCAGATTTTGCAGGTCCACGTACACCGGGATGACCAGCGCCGTGGCATCGTCTTCCAGCGATTGCTGCGCCGTCATCTGTCCGATGTGCCGCATGGCGGTGGATTTGCCCATGCCGGCGTCGCCGACCAGAGCGATGGTACTGGGGCCATGCGGTCCCTGTTCCTGTTTGATCGGGGCGAGGATGTCCAGCACGGTCTCGACCAGTCCAGGGCCGGGGGTGTTTTCCTGGGTCAGGGCGTCAAAGTCAACGGCGGGCGATCCGCCTGAAAAATGCCGGACTTCCAGCGGCAAGTAGGCGCCTCCTTCGGCCAGGGGATTGAAGACATCGGCTTGCAGCATCGCCCGTAGTGCACTGCGCACCGGGTCGGCGGCGAAGAGTTGGCCGTTTTCCAGCCGCATGAAGAGGGCGGGGACGGCCCAGGCTGCCTCGCCATTTTCCAGCAGTAACAGCCGCGCCTGGTTCATGGCGCGGTCGACAACGCCGTGCTCCAGCAGGTGGCGATAAAAGTCCTGGCTCAACTCGCGGGCATTTTGCGGGGTAATCGTATCCTGCATAGCCACAATGGCCGGGATGCCGGCCTGCACCAGTTGGGGGGCCAGGCCGATGTAGGGATTGCCGTTGTGGGGATCGCGTTTGGCGCTTTCGCAGGCCGCCATGAAGATCAAGTGCGGGGGTGGATCGAGGGCGGCAATGGGGTTGACAAAATCCGCGTCTTTTTGTGGGTCGGCATAGCCGTCGGCGTCTTCCAGAAAGAGCGTGGTCACACCCTGGGTGGAGCTGAACGCCCCATGGCCGAGGAAGTGCAGGATATGATAACCCGGCGCTGTGGACAGTTCGCGGATCAGCGTATCGAGGGTGGTGTTGCCATCGAGGAGGGTGTAGCCGGCCTGTTCCAGCCGCGCGTGCACCGCGTCGCTGAGGCCGGTTCTGCCGGGCAGCAGGGTCACGTGCAGTTGGCCGGTCCGTTGCAGGCCGCTCAACGCCGCGACCAGACTCTCCACTTCCTGTTCAACGGCGATGGGCGCCATTCTCAAGTCGATGAGATCGGCCGGATTCGCTATGGCGACGAGCATGCGGATGGGGCGGGCGGTGATGGGCATAGATTCGGCGACTTCTAGCCCGCTATAGCGCGAGAACGGCATCTGTACGGTAGCGGCCATCGGCGACGGGGTGTTTTCTTTTAAGAAGTGCAGGCGTTCCCAGGCCAGCGCGTGCAATTCAGGAGCGTGAGGATCGATCCACAGGCGCAGGCGCAGTTGGCCGTTTGTGCGCGCTTCGGCGTAGCCGATAGCTCTATCGTAGGCGCGCCGGATGGGGCCGGAGAAGAGCGCATAGAACAGGGTCTGCCCGTAGGTCACGGGGGTGTTCTCCGTGGCCTCCAGCGTCTCGTGGTCGATGTGCATTTCACCGTCAGCAAAATGGACCGCCTCGTTCATCCACGCTTCGACGGGATAGCACTGACGCGCTTCATCCCGCGCATGGATGCGGACCAGGAGATCGGTGTAGCTGCGTTGTGCCGTTTTGGGCATAGCTGCCTCCTTTGAAAAGAGTCTAAATGAAAAGAGTCTAAAATCCCAGACCGATTAGTACAGCGTGGCAGAAATTTCACACCCGTTAGCCATGCTCGGAGCGGATCGCCAGATCCGCAGTTCTGGCAATCCCTGGCAAGCATGAACGAGGGAACTATGTGTGTCGCGCAGTACTAGTAGTCTGTCAAGATTCATATTCCCTGTGACGAAAAGTGGGCTATTCTAAAGGGAGTGCAAGCAACACTCTCAGGAGGCCCAGGGCAATGAAGAAGTATGTTGTCACGTTGACGGAAGAAGA
>Ga0208940_1000300_pt1 | contig 65296 bp, 66 predicted proteins | sample AD_JPNNA6_MetaG_FD_184445 | JGI IMG/M metagenome (GOLD analysis project Ga0208940, IMG submission 184445) | Active sludge microbial communities of municipal wastewater-treating anaerobic digesters from Japan - AD_JPNNA6_MetaG (SPAdes) (version 2) | ecosystem: Engineered > Bioreactor > Anaerobic... | reverse complement strand
AGAATAAAATACAATATCAGACTATAAAGCATTCGCTCGATGCGCTTAATGGTAAAACAATAAACTGCAAACATCAGAACAAAAAGAATCAACGACAAATAGACTCCGGTTCCGATTTCGTGCAATGCAGAATTCATTATTTCATTTGAATAAGTTGAAAGACCTTCACCTAAGGCGGAAATCTGAAAATATTTTTCAAAGACGGAATAATATCCCGCGTAAAAAACAAAAACAAGCGAGAATGGAATAAAAAGAAAAGCTTCAAAGAGTCTTATCTTTTTCTTAAATACCAGCATAAACGAAAAGGTTATAATAAATACACATGCAAGAAAAACAAGATCATAAAGAATTGATTTTGAAAAATATACTGCAAAATCAGCATCAGAAAATGACGCCGAAATAAGACCAAACAGAATTATTCTGAAGGCGAACACAGCAGAAGCGCATAATAGTAAAAATTTCGACGCACGAACAAACTGATTTCTGTATTTTCCGGCAAACATATCAAACTCCAGACTCCAATAATGGCGGATGCAGACATTTCTTCCGGCGAATATCTTTTTTACAATAACAAAAATTGTTCCATATTACAGAATGAATTGACTTGATCCGATAATAATAATACAAATCTGCCATGAAGTTTTTAATTCAAATCTTATTTCTATTATCAGCAACACTCGTTTCCGCACAGGAATCATACGAACCGCTTATTAGTTCCGGAAATTATAAAGATGCCTATGCGCAGATAAAAAAGCGGCTCGAAGAAATATATTCATCAAAAGTTGACGACAAACGCATTCCGAATGATTTCATCAGTTTAGGATCAGCCGAAGAAAGAATAGACCTGAACAGGCTGTTTTCCGAAAGAAAAGCCGAGCCTTATTTTATAGAAAATAATCCCGAACTGTTCAAGCTTCACCGCTTTGCAGGTTTATGCGCATACAACCTGCGTGAATATGATTCAGCCGTAAGTCATTATTATCAATGCTTCAGATTCAAGGAAATTGAATTTGTATCGGATTCTGCCGTTTTTTATGAACTCTCGCGCGTATACAAAGAAGCGGGATATTTCCGTGCATACCTGAACTCTCTTGAACAGGCCTGTTCTCTTGACAAAGCCAACGCAGAATATGCTCTCGAGCTGGGAAGGGCTCTTTATGCAGGGCGCGACAAAAAGCGCAGCATACTTTATCTTGAGAGATATCTTTCAATAAAGGGCGAAGCGGAAGACCTTAACGACTACATTCTGCTCGCAAATCTTCACTCCGATATTAACAGATATCTTGCAACAGCCGATTATTACCGCAAGTATCTTGCAAAAAAAAGCGATGATGCACCGGCAATTTATGCGCTTGCCTTCATCTGCTACAACAATGTCGGATCACTGGATGAAGCTCTTAACCTGTTTAAGCGTGCACTTGAACTTCTTCCGGCCGATGACATTCTCCGCAGACACAAATGCAATGAATACAGCGGAGATATACTTTACCGCAATCTCAGATTTCAGGAAGCTTATGAAGCATATTCGCGCACCGTCGAATATGAAACCAAAATTGATTCGGCAGTTAATCAAAAAAAAGATGAAATTATTGATATGAGAAAAACCGCCCGTGAACTCAAGACATCTCTTCTCAAACAGAAGAATTATGAAAAATTCAAAGAATATCAGCTTCTGGAAAGAAGAATTGAAATCATGGAATACGAACTCATTCAGCAGAATTATGAACGAAGAAAGCTTTCAAGCGGAAAAGTGCGGTGGAATTCGGCCGAAATTCTTGAGAAACTTGAAAGAAACGAAGAGGCTATAAAATATTATCAGGCATCAGCGGATTTCGACTATAAAGCGCCTCAGGCAAGAGAGAGAATCATAAAATTACAGTTGAAAATAAAAAGAGGGTATTAAAAAATTGTACCATAATACGAGATTTTCAGAGGTATTTGATGTCAGGTCATAATAAGTGGTCTACTATTAGAAGAAAAAAGGGCGCCATTGACGCGAAACGCGGCGCAATATTCACCAAGATAATCAGGGAAATAACTGTTGCTGTTAAAAACGGCGGCGGATCTGATCCTGAATCGAATCCCCGACTTAGAACCGCAATACTTAAGGCTAAAGAAGCCAATATGCCTAACGATAATGTTGAACGCGCAATACTTAAAGCCAGCGGAAAAATGGAAGGCGTCGTCTACGAAGAAATCCGCTATGAAGGTTATGCCCCGGGCGGAGTTGCGATGATGCTGGATGTTATTACGGACAATAGAAACCGTACATATCCGGAAATACGCAATATTTTTTCCAAAAACGGCGGCAACCTCGGTGAAACAGGCTGTGTCGGATTTATGTTCGACAAAAAGGGCGTTATTACCATCGAAGCCGGTCAGACAAATGAAGATGAGCTCATGGAACTTCTTCTTGATTTTGACATTGAAGACATTTCAGCAGAAGATGACGGTGCGCTTACGATTAAAACATCACCGGAATCATTCAATAATGTTTTTGAAGCAATAAATTCCAAATCATTCAAAACCGCCTCTGCTGAAATCACATATATTCCTCAGACAACAGTTGAGCTTGACGAAAAGAAAGCACAGCAGTGTATGCGTCTCACAGAACAGCTTGAAGATCATGATGACGTTCAGAATGTTTACGCCAATTATGAAATTTCGGATGAGATAATGGAAAAACTCCAGTAATGCGGGTTCTTGGAATTGATCCAGGTTTTGCTATAATCGGATGGGCGGTGATCGAAGACACCGCCCGAGTTATTGATTACGGCACCATAGAAACTGACTCCTCTCTTTCAATATCCGAGAGGCTTTTTATAGTTTACACCGAAATTTCGTCAGTAATAAAGCGTTATAGACCGGATTCTGCAGCTATTGAAAAACTTTTTTTTGCGAGAAACACCACAACCGCGCTTGACGTATCGAAAGCAATCGGAGTAATATTACTGGCATTTCAGCAGAATGCTTTATGCTACAGCGAATATGCTCCGGTACAGGTCAAACAGGCTGTAACAGGATTCGGAAGAGCGGACAAGAAACAGATGCAGTGCATGATTCAGAAAATATTTTCACTGAAGGAAACTCCACAGCCGGATGATGCTGCGGATGCCGTAGCAGTTGCATTATGCGGATCGATCGGAAACGGAATAGTCAAAAGAATGGCGGCAATCAGATGAAATTATTCAAAATTAATAAATTAATTAATTTTTTTAACAAAAATAAAAACAAGCCTGAGCCTAAATTAAACGGTGAAGAAGAATTCCTTTATGAAATCGACAAAGAAGCCATAAACGATTATCCTCTTCTTTCTTTCACGGGCAAAATAAGACTTATAGAAACTTATCATGACCTTCATCATCTCGATAAAATTAAATCCGGAATGACAATCGGATTTGACAGCGAGTCGCGTCCCAGCTTCAACAAAGGCGAGCATTACCCCATTTCCCTGATCCAGCTTGCGACAGAAACTGAGGCCTTTCTTATCAGAATAAATAAGCTTAACTATCCGCCCGAACTGACACGAATTTTATCCAATCCTTCGATAACAAAGATCGGTCTTGGATTAAAAGGAGAATTGCGCGATATTGAAAAATATTCATCTTCAAAATGCGTGTCCTTTGTCGATCTTGAAACGATTGCAAGAAAGCTTAGATTCAAACAAAGAGGAGTACGTGCTCTCGCAGGTTTTTTCTTTAAGGGAAGAATTTCTAAAAAAGCACAGAAAAGCAACTGGGAAAAGTTCAATCTTTCCGATTCACAGATTCTTTATGCCGCAACTGATGCTTGGGTGGTTTTAAAAATTTACCGAGAAATGATGAAACGGAAATTCATTTAGAACTTATAATCAATATTTTTCAAGAAAAACATCGGTTTCCTTGTCAACGTAGCTTCCGTTAAAAGTATCGGTAAATTTTTTATATCCGTTTTTTGAAACTGAAAAATTGATTTTTTCAGAATCTTCCAACCCGGCGTTTTCACTGTTATAAGAAATCGAAACGCTGAAATATCCGTTTTCATCCGTTTCGTCGGAATCCGAATCATATTCATCATAAAGCTTAACAAGAGCACCTGCAACGGGTTGGCCGGTTTCATCATCAAACACGTATCCAGATACTTTTGAAAAGCGCATGTTTTCGCATGCGGAAAACCAAACAAGAAAGAATAGTATCAATATTTTCTTCATACCTTTTTGAGTCAGAAGGAGTATTAAAGTTACAATGACCTGTCTTTTTCTTGCCTTTTTAGCATATATTTTATAGACTGACCGTACGGTTTGTGATGACAATTGGAGACTCTATTAGTAACAGTGGAAACGGTTTCGGAAAAATTCTTGTCGTTGATGATGACATTAACGTTAATAAGACTCTTTCCGCGTTTCTAAAAAAACTTGGTTACGATATTCTTAACGCTTTTAACGGAGCCGAAGCTGTTTCGGTTCTTGAAAAAAACGCGGACGTTGATCTTGTGATCACAGACCTGAAAATGCCGATTATGAACGGAAGAGAACTGCTCAGCATGATGTCTGAGCGCTTTAATTCGGTTCCGCGAATCGTTCTTACCGCTGTCGGATCCGATGAAGACATTATACATGCTCTAAAAACAGGCGCTTACGACTTTCTCACAAAACCTGTAACAGATTTCAATTTGTTAAATCACTCCGTAAAAAGGGCAATCGACAGAAAAAAAATCGGAGATGAAAAGGATAAAGCCAACCTTCAGCTTGAAAAAATGTTCGAAATCATTTCTCTTCTCAATCAGGGACTTGATATTGAAGAAATTTTTGATAAAATTGACATATCGCTGAAATCAGTCATCCCGTTTAACAGCATCACCCTGGTTTCACTTGATCATGATGAAAAATCCTTTCATGTAAAACTTTCTCATTCAGACAAAGTATCTCCGGCAAAAAGCGGTTTTCGGCTGAAACTTGATGAAGCCGTTTTTCACAATATCCTAAGGGCTAAAGACATAATAATAGCCAATGATATCGATACATTTATCAATAAACTGAATCTTCCCGAAGAATCACGCGAAATAATCAGCAAAGAGACTTCTTCTGCAGTAATTATGCCCCTTTTTGTTGAAAACTCAATAAAAGGCTTTCTTTTATTTCTATCCGAAGAACCCGAACCTTACAATGAAGATCATCTGCGCTTTTTGAAGCTCATTGCGGGGCAGATATCCCTGAGCATACAGCGTGGAGACCTGACAAGTCAGCTCGAAATGCACACAAAACATCTCGAACACATTGTCAAAGTGCGGACTCATGAGTTATTGAAAACACAAAAAACAACCATTTTCGCTCTAAGCAAACTCGCCGAAACCCGCGACAGCGAAACCGGCGAACATCTGGAAAGAATGAGAAATTACTGTGTTCTTCTTGCCCAGATAATGAAATACAGCGGTGAATATGATTCGATAACATCAGAATTTATGCGGAACATTTATGATTCATGTATTCTTCATGATATTGGAAAGGTCGGAATTCCTGATTTTATACTTCTCAAACCTACAGCTTTGAACCATGAAGAATTTGAAATAATCAAAACTCATACACTAATCGGATATAACGCACTTAATGATGCATCCAAAACACTTGGAGACAACTCTTTTCTTGACATGGCGAAGGATATAGCGCTTTATCATCATGAAAGGTGGGATGGTCTGGGATATCCTGAAGGCAGACACGGCGATAACATTCCTATTGTTGCGAGAATAGTCACAATCGGAGACGTTTATGACGCGCTGACATCCAAACGTCCATACAAGGAAGCTATCCCCCATGAAGAAACAGTCGAAATAATGCGGCAGGAATCCTTCAGGTTTGATCCGCGTATATTCAAACTGTTCCTTTACAATCACGAAGACTTTGACAGAATAAGAAGGCAGTTCGATTAAAATGAAACAAAATATCTCTTTCAAATTCGGCGGTCCTCTAACGAAGGCCCTTAAAATCATAATTATCGCGAATATCGCGGTTTATTTTCTTCAAATTCTCATCCCGATTTTTCTGGAAATCAATCTCAACAACATTTTCGGAATCAGCAAAGCCGGAATTTCTGCCGGTTTTTACTGGCAGTTTTTAACCTACGGCTTTCTTCACGGCAGTCCTCTCCATCTGCTTTTAAACATGTTTGCACTCTGGATATTCGCCGGTGAACTCGAAAATTTCTGGGGAACGAGACGGTTTATATTTTATTATCTGATGACTACAGTAGGTGCCGGAATATTCATCCATCTGATGAATTTCTTCTCTCCGCATATTGATCCGTTTACACCAACAATCGGCGCTTCCGGGGCTATTTTCGGAATTCTTCTGGCATTCGGAGTCACATGGCCGAACAGGGAAGTTCTTCTTTATTTTATCATTCCGATCAAAATGAAGTATTTCGTTCTCATTTTCGGTTTGATTGAATTTTTCGGAACAATTCAGTCTTTTTCAATCACTGCAGGTAATATCAGTCATATCGGCCATCTCGGCGGAATAATCACAGGAATAGCAATTATCGCGGCATTCAGATTCAGGTTTCCAAAAGATTTTTTTAATAAACGCAAATCAAAGCAGAAATTGAAAATAATAACAAGCCAGAACAAAGCGAAAGAAACAATTGACCGTCTCCTCGACAAGATTGCCCGCGAAGGAATGAGTTCTCTCACTTCCGATGAAAGAAAAGAACTCGAATGGGCGAGAAAAAACTATTACCCTGATCCAAATGAAAAGTTTCATTGATTTATGACATAAAAAAAGGCGGATTCGATCCGCCTTTTTTTATACTAGCCGGCTTTTATTTGCCGATCATAGAAATCAATGAAGCGAGCTTCGGATATACAAAAAGCACAACACCCGCAAAAACCACAGAAACCATTGACATAAGCTTAATCAAAATATTCAAAGAAGGTCCGGAAGTATCCTTAAAAGGATCACCGACTGTATCTCCGACAACCGCAGCCTTATGAGCGTCGGATTTTTTTCCGCCGAAATTTCCCTTCTCTATAAATTTTTTAGCATTATCCCAAGCTCCTCCGGCATTATTAAGCATACATGCAAGAGCAAAACCTGTAGTAAGACCGCCCACCAAAAGTCCGAGAACTCCGGCTACTCCGAAGAACAGACCCGTCGCAACAGGAACGATAATCGCAAGAAGCGAAGGAAGAATCATTTCTCTCTGAGCGCCCTTTGTTGAAATTTCTACACATTTACCGTATTCAGGCTTCTGTGTTCCTTTAAGAATTCCCGGCATTTCATGAAACTGACGGCGAACTTCTTCAACCATCCTGCCCGCTGCTCTTCCAACGGCTTTCATCGTCATAGCGCAGAAAACAAATGCCATCATTGCGCCGATAAAAATTCCGGCAAGAACCATCGGATTCATAAGAGTTACATCGAAAGCAGCAGTAAGATCTTTCATTGTCGCAAGTTTAGCCTGAACTGCAGTAATTCCCTGGTCTCTCAACGAACAAATTGTTTCATTAGAAAGCTCAGCGGCATAAAAACGGAACTTATCGATCGCAAAAAATCCGTCAGCAGATTTCGATGCGAATTTTGCCATCCATATCTTAATCTCTTCCATGTATGCGGAAAGAAGAGCCATTGCAGTCAAAGCAGCCGAACCTATCGCAAAACCTTTCCCTGTAGCGGCAGTGGTGTTTCCAAGCATATCAAGTGCATCAGTGCGGTGACGCACTTCAGGAGGAAGACCGCTCATCTCGGCATTTCCGCCGGCATTATCGGCAATTGGACCATATGCATCTGTTGCAAGAGTAATTCCGAGAGTCGAAAGCATTCCGACAGCCGCAAAACCTATTCCGTAAAGACCCATATTTATGTGAGTGAATCCGCCCGATAGAGCAAATGCGAGAATAATTCCGACTACAATCGTAATAACAGGAATTGCAGAAGAATACATTCCGACAGCCATACCTTCAATTATAGTTGTTGCGGGACCCATCTTTGTCTGCTCAGCAATCTTCTTAGTAGGTGAATATTCATCTGAAGTAAAGTACTCAGTAGCCTGTCCAATTATAAGACCTGCAACAAGACCGGTTACAACAGCTCCGAAAATTCCCCAAGGAATATATCCGGTAAACGCCATAACAGCAAGAGCAGCAAGAATCAGAATTGAAGATCCCCACACTCCTGTGTTAAGTGAGAACAAAAGATTACGCATGCTTGCATTTTCTTTTGTTCTTACGGCAAAAATACCTGCGATTGAAAAGAAAATCCCGAGTGCAGCAACTATCATAGGTGCTGTCACTGCTCTTACACCGCCGAAACCGGCAGCAGCAGGCAGAGCCGCACCAAGCGCCGCAGTCGCAAGAATCGAACCGCAGTATGATTCATAAAGATCGGCACCCATTCCGGCAACGTCTCCGACATTGTCTCCGACATTATCCGCGATTGTCGCAGGATTTCTCGGATCATCTTCCGGAATACCGGCTTCAACTTTACCTACGAGATCCGCACCAACGTCAGCGGCTTTTGTATAAATTCCGCCGCCGACTCTCGCGAAAAGAGCCTGAGTGGAAGCTCCCATTCCGAATGTAAGCATAGTTGTTGTGATTGCGATAAGTTTACCGTCAAGATCAAGACCCTTTTCTACAAAAGTAAGACCGAAAAACTCAACGCCTGAGCTCATGTTTCCCGTAGTATAAACAATCTTATCCAGGAAGAAGTACCAGAGCGCTATATCAAGAAGACCAAAGCCTACAACGATAAGACCCATTACAGCGCCCGATCTGAATGCAACTTTTAATCCGCTGTTAAGCGAATGAGTAGCACCCTGGGCTGTTCTGCTTGATGCGTTTGTAGCAGTTTTCATTCCCAGGAATCCGCAAAGACCCGAGAAAAAACCGCCGGTTAAAAATGCGAAAGGAACAAAGGGATTCTGAATCCCGAGAAAAGCTAGAACAATAAGAATCACGCATAAAACAGCAAATACTTTGAATACTGCTTTATACTGTCGGTAAAGATAGGCATAAGCGCCTTCTCTAACATATCCGGCGATTTCTTCCATCTTTGCGTTTCCTTTTTCAGAGCGCATCATAGCTTTGAAAAACATAAACGCAGAAACAAGAGCGGCAATAGCCGCCACCGGAACGATGTAAATTAAATTTTCCATCATTTCCTCCAATAGACCTTTTTCTGTTTATTCGATTAAACGCAGAATGGTTTCCGCGAAATCTTCCTGGTTAAAATTATCGATCTGAAGCTCATTTGCGGAGCGAGTAAAACCCTCAGCGCAATGCGGACACGAAGTTACCGTACAAACTGCTCCCGACGAATGAATTTCTCTGGTTCTAAGTTTTGTGATCTCTCCGCATTCATCATCTTCCGATTTGCCGAAATAACCGCAGCAGAAACTCTTTTCAAGCGAATTCGTCGGTTCAACATAATAAATTCCGGCGGCAGCCTTGAGAATATTCCGGTGTTGTTCGTATATTCCGTTATAGCGTCCGAGAAAACAAGAATCATGAACGGCTGTGTGAATGCTGATATTTCTTTTTAGAAATAACTTACCATTTTCAATAAGAGATGATATAACTTCGATGTGAGAATAAACTCTATAGTCGGTTTTCAGCATACGGCTTTTTGCAAATGTCTTATATTCTTTTTTAAACACATTATAGCCGTGCGGGCATATAAAAAGAATTTTGGGCGTATGATTTTCATTGATTAAGCCGATATTTTTTGATGCAAATTTTGAGAAAAGATATTCATCACCGTTTCTTAAAGCATAATCTCCGCAGCAAGTTTCATCCTTTAATACACCAAAGGTAACATTCGCGGCAGACAGTATGGAAGATAATGCCACAAGAACATTTTCTGATTTACCGGCACGGGCTTTACATCCTGCAAACAGAAGATAATCCTGAGTTCCGTCATACATCGGAGCCGCAGAAAGAAAACTGCTTGAAGGAATCTCTCCGCCTCTGGCAAAAACATTACCGGACTGTTCAATAGAATCAAACTTCTTTCGTATATTTCTATCAGGCATTCCTTTCAAAAGAACGGCATCTTTTTTTATACGGGCAATTATCGAATTAAAATCAACAAAAACCGGACAGGCTTCAGAACATCCTCCGCAGTTAACACAAGAGAATATTTTATTATTGCTGACTAACAATGAATCACTGCCAGCAGCGTTTCTCATCGATGAAATCAATTCAGAAGGCGACAATGTAGATTCTGCAACAAATGCCGGACATGCCAGATCACATAGAGAGCAGTCTATGCATGAATCAGAATCAGAGAAATCTTTTGCAGTAAAACTCTTCGAGTCAGAAAGATTTTTAACCTTGCATGTATCCAAATCATTTTTTGATGAAACCGGAAGAAGATATTTTTGCGAAAATCTTAAAGACAAAGGATCAGTATGAAAAATATTCATCCAGCCTTTTAAAAGAAAAGCTGTTCGTCCGGTAAACATAACTGCTGTAAAAACAGCAAGAATAGAAAAGGATGTCCAGATAAAAAAGAAATACAGATCATTCAGCACTTCTTCCGGAAAAGATGCAAATATTTTAGAAAGCATTGTGCTGAGAAAAGCCGCAGACTCATAGGAGGCCGAATCCATAAGTGCTATTCTAACAGAATTTGAAAGGAGAAAAAACAAAATCACAATAAGAATCGAAACATAAGGAAGAAGGCGATAAGGCTTATTGTCGGCTGAAATCTTACGCCTGATTAAAAGCGCAAATGAAGATATAACGCATAAAAGAAAACCGAAATCGGAAACAAAAAGAATCAGCTTATAGAATGAAGAATGAAGAAAACCCGAATCAAATGATGAGCGTGTAATCGAATCAATGACAAGAAGCGCCGTTGATGAAGCTGCAAGAATTATTCCAATAGCACAAGGAAGTATAAGAAGATACAGGTTTTTATTGCTGGAAATTCTGTTTTTTAATATTCCGTGTTTATAAAAGAAAGCTAAACTTTTCTTTGTTAAAAAAGCCTTTCTGCCGCCGTTTTTATTCCAGAATAAAAAGCTTTTTCGAATATTTAAAAAGAGATAAACCAGTGAGGCCGAAATGATTAAAAACAATACCGCTTTAAAAAATATCGGTATATTAAAAAAAGGATCTCTAAAGACAAGGTATTCAGGAAAGGAATTCATTTCAAAAAGCAACACCTCAATTTAAATTTTAAAAACTTCAAACACCCCTTTATGTCAAGAGAATTTCCGCACAAAGCCTGCCTCAAAAGTAAGCCTTTAATTAACATGATGTTAAAATGTATTAAATCTATTTAATACTAAAGCATACGCGGAACCTGCGAAGAATGATGATGAAGAATCGGAGTTGAACTGCTTGTATCTATCAAATAACTGAAACGTGCTTCAAAATTAAGTATTTCATCCTCAACCTTAAACCGCCAGTTATAAATTCCGTTTATTGTATAATAATTATCTTTCAGCTCCTGCATTTTCAAAGTGTTTTCATGCAGCGCAATGCTGAGCTCTTCACGGTTTCCGAGCATCTCAAAGTAATTGCGAAGTTTTTCAGGAGTATTTAATACTTTATTCGAAAATGTCGGAATCAATATTGCCGAACTGTCATACAATGAAAGCAGTTTATCAACATCTGCACTGTTGATTGCCTGCATCCACTGATTAAGAATGTCTAATGGTTTCATTACATAAACTCCTAAAATTTAATTTTTCATCCGGCAGAACCTGAGTTGATAAAACATAAAGCTAAATTTAGAAATAACTGCTGAAAAATAAGCTCAAGTCTTTTTTTTGAAATAAATGAACAGCCATCCGGGCAAATATCCGCACACAGTTTTTTCTGTCGAGTAATTGATTAATAAATTAAAAAAATAAATCATCTTGCGGAAAATATCAAGCACAACCCGGATATATAGTTTATATTCATTTCAGCATCCGGAGTTTGTCATGACAATTTACGAGCAGATACAGTGCGCGATTGAGTTTATTGAAAATAATTTATGCGAAAACATCAAATGCGCAGAAACAGCAGCCGAAAGCAATATGTCTGAACGCAGCTTTAATAATTATTTCAGCTGTGTTACAGGTTTCAGTTTCAAACAGTATCTGATGAAGCGGAGATTATCGCGTTCACTCGAACTGCTTTGTGATGACAAATTTCAGGTTGTAGATGCAGCTCTTGAATCGGGTTATGAAACTCACGAATCATTCACCCGCGCATTCAAAAAGGAGTTCGGTATTGCACCGGTAGACATCAAGAATAATCCCGCGAAACGAACGGGATTAATAACGACAGAAAAATTACAGCTTATAAAGGAGATGTATATGGGAGTCATTGTAAAAAAATTGCCGCAAATGAATGCTTTAACTTTCAGCGCGCTCGCGCCTCAATCAGAAGACAAGGCATTAGGCGCCATGAATGAATGGCTGAATTCAAAGAATCTCAGTGATGCACCGCGAAGAATATTCGGTCACAACATCGACAGAAACGGAAACATTTCACACAACCCGGAAAACGAAGGTTACAAAGTTTTTCTGTGTCTTGAAAACTTCGATAAGATAGACACAAGCGGAGCACACGTTGAAATTATTCCAGATGGAACATTCATCGCAACAGGTATCGAAGGCAGCTTCGAAGAAGATCCTTCATGCAGATTTATCGTAGAGGGCTGGCAGAGAATGAATAAAATGGCAGAAGAAAAAAACTATAAGATCAAACAGCCGGCGCGCTGGTTTGAAGAACAGCTTGAAGCATCAAAGCCTGGCAACATGAGACTCGATTTATATATTGAGATCGAATGAAAAACAAACCCAGCCCCGCAAAAGGGCTGGGGCTATCCAAAATATATGACTTAATTTGTATTTTCCCGAAGAATTGTCCAGAAAGAACAATGTCAACGCAAACTGTACAAGGATTCTATTCACAATCAGCTTCATTACAGGTTGGCTCAACATCGTACCCCAAATAGAGATATGCTTTCCATACTTTTTTACTTTTATAAGGCTCATTTTCCCAAATATTAAAATGAACTCCTTCATTACTCAAACACCATTTATAGTTAGAATAACGCTTATTCTTCATATTTTTAATTATCGCATAGTCATTATTGGTGCTGGAATCAACTTCCAAAAATCCGATTCCCTCCCGCATTATTTCATCTTCGAATTTAATTTTATAATATGATATTTCATCATCAGAATATTTGAAATTTATGTTACTATCTAAATCAGTATCAGCGGATACCTTTGACTCTACTTTTGCGATAATGATTTTATTCTTAAAATAAACATTTATTTTTGAATTATTTTCAATCGAATCATTTTGAACAGCGAAATAATGGTTATTGTTTTTGATGAACACTACGCCTAACAGTTTTCCATTATTAATTGATTTTGCGCTTACACATGACGCAATCAACAAAGTAATCAATATAATATTATTGTTTCTCATTATGCCTCATAGTATTATTAACGAGATGAAGAAAACTGAGATGTCAACAAAAAATCATTGTAAGCTGAAGGATGCAGAATTTCATAAAAAAAAGCCGGTTGAATAAATCGCCGGCGTTGATAATTTCATTTCATATTAAAAAATATTTTTATTATTTCTTTTCAGGTTCTTTTCTTGTTATTTTAAATGTAAACAAATACTCAAAAGTCTTATCTCCAATCGTTATTGGCAATAAGACCTTGAACTTTTTATCTACCAATGAATTAATACTTTCATATGGAGTTAACGCAGGTGTTATAACCCATTTGCCTTCGATAAAATCAATATTATCAATCGGTACAAGAGCATCATAAAAAATAGAATCTTTTACTATTAAAGAAGGGGTTTGTGATTCTTCTTTCTTTATGAATTTAACACCTCTATGCATTACTTTTTTGGAAAGCCTTATATGATTTACAAAAACCACTTTGTTCCAATCGATAATCATTGTTTTATCAGACTTATTTTTCAATACAAAAACTAATTCTTTCATCTGATATTCTAAATTCCATGCGATATCAATATTTGAATCAGAAAAAGATTTTTCAGAAAGGACTCCGGAATTATTAGGTTCAACATTCTCAATAATTATCGGATATGATGCTACATCGCTTTCTAGCCATCCTTTTTTAACGTTTTCAGGAATAGTGCAACCAATCGAAAATAAACTAAGAATACATATTGTTTGCAAAATTTTCATATGACACCTCATTTATTTAATGATTGTATTTATATTAATATATCGTCAAGAATTAATTGAACTCAGTTTATTGTATTTAATCTAATATTTTCTTACTTGTCTTTTATAATATTTTTTGAAAGAATATCTCTCAGAGGTTATCATGAAAAAAACAATAATTCTTTTAATATTAATATTCTCAACTTTTACTCTATTTTCGGAAGAAAAATATGATTTCAGAAAAGTAAAATGGGGTATGTCTTTTGAAGAAGTTCTCAAATCAGAAAATATAAATCCTAAATCCTCTATGCAAAATGAATATATTTCTTATAATGATTCTATCTTTTTTAAAGATTGTAGCTTAAATTATTATTTTTTTGATGGAAAGCTTTCACGTATATTTATGTCTTTTGGCAATTTATTTCCGTTAGAAAAAAACAACTACTTTGAAGAATATAACGAAATAAAAAAATTATATGAGAAGAGATATGGTCAAGTATCAAAGTCTCAAACGATATGGCATAATAAGAAGTTTAAAAATAATCCTGATAAAATAAATGAAGCTATTTCAAAAAAACATGTTAATATAGATGATACATGGATTGCAGAAAGAACAGTTATATCTTTAGGAATTGTAGTTAATGATTCAGGTAAAGTATCAATAGTTGTTTTATATAAAGAAAAAATAGAAGGTACAATGTCTGAGAAAGATTATCTCTCTGAAAAAATATAATCTTTAATAACTTAGCATTAGAAATAAAAAACCTCTTCTTTTCAGAAGAGGTTTTTTATAAAAGTATAATTTCAGATCTGGCAGCGTCCTACTCTCCCGCACAGTGTTCCATGCAGTACCATCGGCGATGAGAAGCTTAACTTCTGTGTTCGGAATGGGAACAGGTGCGACCCTCTCTCTTTAACCACCAAACGATTGCCATAGAAACTTAAGGCATCATTTTGTTAATCTGATTCATGGTCATTTGAATTTTTAAATTCAAACAAAAATTTCATCAAGTGAAATTTACTAAATGATTTTAAAACAAGATTTCATCGCTTTTTCAGTTGATAAATATTCTCAACTGTTTCCTTGAAATTGTCTCAATGATGACACTTTCTAGATTTTTGTCACGCGAACTGCAGCACTATGCAATTCTTTTCACTTAAGAATTCGTGTTGAGCTATCAAATGTTCCATAACTTATATAACGAATTTCATTTTTATCAACAACATAATATTCGTTTCCGCCGTCAGGAACACCTTCAATTTTTGCCCAAATAATATTATTATGCTGATACAAAGCACCTTTATGATAACAAGCATTCGGTTCAGATTTATCATATATCCCGCAACTTTCCTTGCAGTACCTCTCATGATCGGCACTGCTTCCAAGCTGATAAATGTCTTTCATTAAAAAGCTTCCATCGCCATTAATTGAAACTTCAAAATATATATCACCGCCGCTGCAGGTTACTCCGATTTTCATCGGATTAAAACTACTAAGCTTCACAAATTTACTCTTATCATAAAGATAATAATCTAACACCCAGCCTTTTATGGTTTTGTCATTATCACCACTAACATTTTTTGAAACATCATACAACCGGGAATCAACGTATGCCCATCTGCCTTTCTTACCGTCTATAGTCACGGTTTCTTTTGATCTCTTGAGTATTATTACCATATGTCCTAAATCCATTGTCTTTAATATCTTTGAACCGAGACCAGCACTTTCACGCAGATTTACCTTGTCTCCCCCGACAATAACTTGTTTTTCATTATTACTAATTGCATTACAATTTATTATAATTGCTGATGTTATAATTATTAAAATTTTATTCATAGAAAATCCTTATCGAAAGTAACTTTGATTATATATTGGCATAATAATATTTCTTCAAAAGTCAATGCGAAAACAAATCGATACGGAAGCAATATAAAATTGGTCGAAAAATCCTTCAATCGTCGCGCCCAGCGCGACACTAAGGCGGTAGGAGAACCGCCAACGAGGCGCTTCAATATTTGACAGGAGGTCAAAATAAAAGCGCCTCACAACGGGCGACCGCAGCATTCGGCGAACAGCCGATGCGAGGAATTCGCCCGACAAGAGCCAGGAGTGGGATCACTCTGTCCAACGCTATTGAACCTCCTGTTCGCGTTGGATTAGCGTCATCCTGACGCTCAGGAAAGGGCTGGCCATGTGCTCAACACAATGAATCAATGATAGAAGAAAGTCAAAAGTTTGCCAAAAGCAAACTTACCTTGATCGTCGCGCAGGAGTTCTGTCTGAGCCGAATTCGCCGTGTTTACAAAGGCGGTTCGGCGAGTTCTGCGCGACTAGAGCCGCGCGGCGACGGCTCGACTCTTTATCGCGCCATCGTGGCGCAGAGTCTCGCTATCATCATCCTGATAATAGAGCGACGTACTTTTCCGAACTTACACGGATGTACGAAAGTCCGAGCGCCCACGGAGGGAAAAGCGCTCGGATAACGCCTATTTCTTTTGTTACGCAGACAAAAGAAATAGGCAAACCGGGTAAAGGGCGTGGAACGCCCTTAGAAATTATTGCATGATCCATGCAGACAATGGATTTATAAGGCGAAGCCTTATGTGGTACACCTGACTCTCAGGCAAACCGTATTTAAGCAATTCATTTCTTTGTCTCAACGGTCTTCCTTGACCGTTTCAATTATATCAATAATTTAAATTATCGCCTCAAACTATGCGGTAACGCTTGCGTTTTCCCGCTATGGACTTCGTCCATCTCGCGGGCTATGTTTCCGCCTCCGTGCGGAAACTGGCGAAGCCTTTGGAGCCCGCCCTGCTCGAGGGCATTTTTTTATTTGAAATTCATCTCATAATATGAGATACTAAAGCATGATTGCCAGCGATGATTTGATCAGCTTTGCCGATGAAAAAGAAACCGCCGTTCTTCCTAAACAGGCTGAATGGAAACTTCTTATCGTCGACGATGAAAAAGATGTTCATAAGGTAACCAGGCTTGTTCTTTCCGGATTCGAATTCGCCGGAAGAAAGCTTTCTCTTTTCAGCGCATACAGCGCAGCTGAGGCAATGGATTTTATGAACAAAAATCTTGACACAGCAGTTGCGCTGATCGATGTCGTGATGGAAGAAGAGGATTCAGGCCTGAATCTCGTTCAGTTCATCAGAGAAAATCTCGGAAATCATTCGGTACGAATCATTTTGAGAACAGGTCAGCCGGGTCAGGCTCCCGAACACGAAGTTGTCTTAAATTACGATATAAACGACTACAAAGCAAAGACCGAACTTACCAGCGAAAAACTTTTCACCACAGTAATTTCAGCTATCCGCTCATACCGCGATATAATGACTATCGAAAAAAGTAAAATCGGACTCGAAAAAATAGTCGCGGCAACTGCAGATATTTTTGAAATACAATCGCTAAAATCTTTCCTGAACGGCATACTGCTTCAGTTCGTTTCTATTCTTCAGTTTGAAGATGATGCAATATACGGCAAGACTTCAGGTATTTCAGCAGAAAGCACCGGAAACGGGAAAATACACGTAGTTGCGGCAACAGGCAAATACGGCAAAGACTCTGTTGACAAATCCATCGATGATATTCTTCCTCCCGAAACACTAAAACTGATTGATGAAGCTAAAAAAAACAAATCGCATATTCATCAGGGAACCAAGTATGTAAATTATTTTTCAACAAAAACAGGTTTTGACAGCATCTTATATCTCGAAAGAAATACCCCCCTCGACAAATGGGGAAAATACATGGTCGACATTCTCTGTTCAAATGCAGCAACAGCTCTTGAGAATGTCTGCCTGAACGAACAGCTTGAAAATCTTGTCGAACTTAGAACTGTTCAGCTGCAGGCAGTTAATGAAGAACTCTCAATAAAAAATAAAAGTATCAAACACGAACTTGAAATGGCAAGAAAAGTTCAAATGGCTCTTTTCCCGAGAGTATTTCCGAATAATGAACGGTGTTCTTTCTTTGGTCTTTATGTTCCCATGCAGGATCTCGGCGGAGATTTTTACGATGTATTCGCGATTGACGAAGACAATACCGCATTTGCAATCGTAGATGTAAGCGGACACGGACCTTCCGCGTCACTTGTGACGGCGATGATAAAAATTTTCTTCAATGCGAAAAGCGCTTATGGAAAAACGCCTGCAGAAATAATAGAAGAGATTCACCAGTGCATTCTAAACACTGTCGGTGTTTCGGGAATATTCGCAACAATTTTCTTCGGAATTATAAATCACAAGCAAATGACTCTTGATTTCGCAAACGCCGGCCACACTCCGGGAATTATTCTTCGCGGAAATGAAACAATCTTTTTAAATTCCAATGCAACAGTTGCGGGAGTTTTTAAAGGCGCGGAATACGTAACTGACACGGTTAAGCTTGAAGGCGGAGAAAGAATTGTCCTTTTTACGGACGGACTGGTTGAAGCAAGAAATACTTCAGACAAAATGATAGGCAATGAAAATTTCTATAAAATACTTTCGGAAAGGAATTCTCTTCCGATAGAAGACATGTGCCTTAAAGTTTTCGAAGATGTTTCAAATTACTCAAAGGGGATTGATCCCGATGATGATAAAACAATTTTGATAACCGAAATAAAAAAATGATGAATATCCGGAATAAGCACAAAAGCATCAACAATGAAATTATAGCTTCCATCTTAACAGTTGTAGCCTCCTCAATGATATTCGTCTCAATTTTTCTTTTCTTCTATCATTCAAGCAATGCACACAAGAGACTCAGCAGATCTGCAACATCAATCAACAACATGATGTCTGAAGCACTGCTTCCGCATATCAATTCAGGAGATTACGAAAGAGCAAAAGGTATTATTGATTCAGCAATTCTTTCATCCGATCTAATCGGAGTAATTATATCTGATCGTTCTGGCGGAATTATTATCGGAAGATATACGCGCAACTACAAGAATATTCACGACTGCAGCAAAGACGATCTGTCTTATCTCGAGAAAAACAAATATCTTTCCTTGTCATTCACGATGAGAAACTACAATCTTCAGCCGTTCGGCACTATAGATTATTATTTTTCCAATAAATTTCTTCAACGTGAAATGCTTTTTGATACGGTGATATCTCTAATCAAAATAATTTTAATCTGCATTATACTCTCTATTTTTCTTTCAGCAGCCTTACGTAAAATACTTACTTCTCAGCTCATGAGCCTGAAAAACACACTAATATTTTTTGCAAAAGGAAACTTCTCCGCAAGATCAAGAATAGAATCAAATGACGAAATAGGTGAATTATCAGACACTTTCAACATGCTGGCGGAAAACACTCAGATCAGAATATCTGAACTCGAATCCGTTTTATCTAAACGAACTAACCAGCTTATGCTTTCACAGAAAATGGCATCTCTCGGGGAACTTGCCGCAGGAACAGCCCATGAAATCAGCACTCCTATCGGAACTGCACTCACTGCAGCAACTCATCTCAAAGATAAAACATTGTCTTTTGCCGAATCATATCAGAAGAATAATCTGACACGTTCCGAGTTTGAAGCATATCTCGCAGAAGTTGAAGAATCCATGTCTCTCATTATCAGCAACATTACAAAATCATCATCAATATCACAAAATTTCAAAAAGATAGCATCTGATAGAACAAATGAAAACACAAAGTCATTCAATCTAAAACACTATCTTGAAGAAATCATTCTCAGCCTCAAACCTCAAATCAGAAAAACAAAACATATCATTCAGATAAACATTCCCGAACATATAGAAATCAGCACCTATCCGGGAGTTCTGTCGCAGGTCATGTCAAATCTGATAATAAACTCTCTGATTCACGGATTTGACGGAATAGAAGAAGGAATAATCTCCATAGACGCCGGAATGGATAATGATTCAATTATTATGGTATATTCCGACAATGGAAACGGAATATCCGAAGAAAATTTATCAAAAATATTCACTCCGTTTTTTACAACAAGAAAGGATAAGGGAGGAACAGGAATCGGCCTCAGCATTGTTCAAAATCTGATAGAAGGAACACTCAAAGGAAAAATTTCATGCGAAAGCGTTAGAGGCAAAGGAACCATGTTTAAGATAAGTTTTCCTGCGAAATTGTAGATCAATCAAAGAAATACTTTCTTCAGCTTTATTGCGGCTGCACGAGGATCGGCTTCACGCGAAATTGCAGTGATGACAGCAATTCCCGCAGCTCCGGTTTCTTTAACAAGAACTGCATTTTCATGATTAATTCCGCCAATACCCACAACAGGAATTTTGACGCTTTTTACCATTTCTCTAACATACTCAATTCCGTGCGCAGAACCGATATCGCGCTTGCTCTCAGTCGGGAAAACTGCACCGGCTCCAAGATAATCTGCACCTGAAAGTTCGGCAGAAACCGCATCCTCGATGCTGACCGGAGAATAGCCGATTAGTTTATCTCCGATTTTCTTACGGATTGATTCTATCGGTTCATCATCCTTGCCGACATGAATTCCATCTGCAGAAAGTTCAAGCGTAAGCTCAAGCGAATCGTTCACGATAAAAACCGCATCATATTGCCTGCATAACTTCATTATTTCCCGGCCGATTACAAGCTTCTCATCATAAGAAGCATCCTTATCGCGCAATTGAATAATTCCGGTTCCACCTTCAAGCGCTTCATTCACAGTAAAAAGCGGATCATGAATGCATAAAGGAGACTCAAGAACAAAGTAAAGGGAATAGTCGATGTTACGCGAAATGGTCATAGCCGAACCTCGAAATTTTTTTTCCGTCAAGATAAACACCCTCGCCTTCCTTCAATTCTCCTACAATATAACCTTTTATATCAGAAGCTTTTTCAGGAGAAATAGTATATACAAGTGCAAAATCTTCACCGCCAAAAAGCGCATAATCATAAGGATCATCACCGAGAAGCGCAGCAGTTTCAGCAATACCTTCAGAAAGTCTGATAGATGCCTTGTCTATATGCGCAGAAAGCGAACTTCTTCGTGCAATATTGCGGGCTTCAGAAGCAAGCCCGTCACTGACATCGGTCATGGCATGCGAAATCGGAAGAATTTGAGGCAGAAAATCCATTCCGCATTCCGGATGAACATGGTATTTTTTTACGCTTTCGTGCCCGTCTATATTTTTGAGAAACAGTTTTAAACCGGCAGTAGAACCGCCGAGCGGCGCCGACACTGCTACAAGATCCCCGGCTTTCGCATCTGAACGTAAACGAAGATTTTCCTTTGTTGTTTCGCCGGTAAGTGTAATACTGATGCTCATCAAAGCACCGTGAGTTGTATCCCCGCCGATTATATCAAACTGATATCTTTCGGCGGCATCATATACGCCTCTGTAAAATTCATCCATAAACTCAACGCTTATATCAGATGTCAGTGCAATAGAAATAAGAGCATACTTAACGATTCCGCCGCATGAAGCTATGTCAGAAACATTTGATATCATGGCTTTCCATCCGATATCATACGGAGAAAAATATCTGCGCGAAAAATGATCATTCTCAACAAGCATATCAACCGTCTGAAGCATGAGCTTTCCGTTCATAAGATCAACAACTGCGCAGTCATCACCAATTGAAACCATTACATTTTTATCTCGCGGATTTTTCGCAATACGGTCAATCAGCGCGAATTCGCCGCCAAGCTCCTTAATCAGCACCGAATTCCTCCTTCATTGCGCAGAATTCTCCGCACATTGAGCATTCCTTTTCATTCGAATGAGTGCTTCCTTCCCTGTATTTTCTTGCCTTAACCGGATCAACCGCAAGCTCAAACATTTTCTCCCAGTCAAAATCCCGGCGGGCCTTTGAAAAGACCTCATCTTTCGCACGTGCTGACGGAATTCCTTTCGCGATATTCGCGGCGTGTGCGGCAATTTTTGAAGCGATCACACCTTCGACCACATCATCAACTGACGGAAGCCGGAGATGTTCTGCCGGCGTCAGGTAACACAGAAAGGCGGCTCCATGCATTCCTGCAAGAGCTCCTCCTATTGCACCTGTTATATGATCATAACCCGGAGCAGAATCCGTAACAAGAGGTCCTAGAACAAAAAACGGAGCGCCATGGCAGACCCTGTCTGCTTCTTTTATCTGGTTTTCAATTAAATGGAGAGGAACATGACCCGGCCCTTCAACCATCACCTGAACGCCTTTTTCACGTGCGATTAATGTAAGTTCACCGAGATTGGAAAGTTCACTCATCTGCGCAGAATCACCGGCATCGGCACCACCGCCAGGGCGCAGCGCATCTCCTAGACTGAGCGTAAGATCAAACTCTTTCGCAATCGCGCATATTTCATCAAAATGAGTAAAGAACGGATTTTCCTTTTTATGATACTTCATCCATTTTGATATAATTGATCCACCCCGTGAAGTTATACCCATAATTCTTGATGAAGCTTTCTCTGCGGCAGACATGGTTATTCCGCAATGAACTGTTGCAAAATCAATACCGCATTCTGCATCAGCATATACTGCATCGATAAAATCCTTTTCTTTCATTTCTGAAAGATTTCCCTTACATTTTGTTATTACAGAATATGCAGGAACACATCCTGTAGCAACCGTACATTCTTCCATAAAGCGTCGGCGCATTCCTTTAACGTCTCCGCCGATACTTAAATCCATTACCGCTTCAGCACCGGCCGAAACCGCCGCATGAAGCTTTTTCATTTCGTAATCAATATCGCAGTTCTTCGGTGATGTTCCGATGTTGGCGTTAATTTTAACAAGAAGATCCTTACCTACTGCAATAGCCGGTTTCGCTTTTCTTTTTTTATTAAACGGAATAACGGCTTTTCCGGATGCGATCAGCTTTAGGAGAGCGGATGCATCAATTCCTTCGAGAGCAGCAGCCTCATTCATTTGATCTGTAATGATTCCTTTCAATGCGGATTCGATTTGTGTCATTATTCCTCCGGTTTTTTCAGAGGGGTGTCAAGAAATGCGGATGAACAGATCCCTACGTCAGCATTAACCGCTTCAGGTTCATCGGGTATCATCTCAGGTAAATCACCACCCCGTCTGCATTTCAAGCGAAATCCCGACGCTTGATTTGTCAATAGAATAAAACCGCATCGAAGTTGCTAAAATTAATAAATTGTTTTTATTATTCTTTGTGATAAAATATCATAAAATCGAAAGTATTGGAGGAATATTATGAACTATTTTATTTGCGGAATATGCGGATACATCGCAATGGATTCTGCGCCGGAAAAATGTCCCGTATGCACCGCGCCGAAGGAAAAATTCAGCAATAATGATGCAATTTTTGAAGAATCAAAAGCAAAAGCCACAGAAGGTGCGGCAAAACACGTTCCTTCTATCTCAGTAGACAAAGATGCCAAATTATATCCTGGAACTGAATTCATTACAGTACATGCTAAAATCGGAGAAGTTCCGCACCCTATGGAAGAAAAACATTTTATTCAATTTATTGATATTTACGCTGATAATAAATGGATAAAAAGAGCTCATTTCACCCCGGCAGTAGTTCCGGCTATTTCAGCCCACCTCAGAATTCAAGCATCAAAGATTACAGTAATTGAAAACTGCAATCTTCATGGATATTGGATAAACGAAGTCAGTCTATAATTAAAACCGCCGGAAGATTAAATTCTTCCGGCGATTAAATTTCCTACAAATACTCAAAGAATTATTTTGAACATAATCCCAATTTCTGTTAGCAATCCCATTATAAATTTAAGACAATACAAATTAGAATTAATACAAACTTAAAATATCTATCAAAATTAAAATTAATTAAAAAAACGGAAAAAATGTGATTGATTAATCGGAAGCAGCATGCTAATTATTATAAGTCAAAATTATTCTCAAATTTTAACGGAGGCTTTATGAGGAAAAGTGTCCTGAAACTTTTATCATATGGTTGGCCTGATAAGATCATAGCCAACTATCTGATGATACGACCGACCATCGTCAAATACTACCGTAAAAAGCATAGAATCTCAAGAAACGAATATCAGGGTTTTTACTGATAACTTTTCTTGCTGTCACGGTTTTGCGCCAACAAGACCGTGACCAATCTATTTTCAACAATCGCCGGCGTCAAGAGAAACATTCCCTCACACCCCCAGAGCAATAGAAATAAATCAAAACAATTTTTACAAGAGATCGAACTTTAACAATGAGTTTATGCAATGGCAGACTTAAGATAGGCACTCAAAAACAATAATAAAAAATCTCTATTTATGTCTCATAAATTCCAACCTTAAAAATGTCAAGCAAATATGAAAAAATACCGACAATTAAGTAGAAAAATATGCAAAGCGAAACAATTTCTCCCGAGGCACTAAACGACGTCTACTCCTTTGAAAATATAATATCTATGGAGCAGTCTCTTTATGCCGGTGAAAATGCAAAAATAGATCTTTCAAAAATTAAATTCATTAATCCATATTGTGCAGTCAACCTGCTTCTTTTAGGTAAAAACTATCTAAAAAAAACAGGAGGGAAAATCTCATTAATTAATCTTTCTCCGGAGATTTCTTCATATCTCGAAAGAATGGATTTTATTAAAAGAAATATTTTCAGCATTGAACCGTCAGCAAACAACAAACTATCCCGAAGCGGAATGAGCAAAAGCATAATTGAAATTACAGATATTCCGGGAAAAGAAAGAGAAAGCATCAAAGCAATAACAAACGTTGTTGCTCTTTTCCGTAAAAGAGCCGAATTCATATTTAAATCTTCATTTTCCGAAAACAACACCGATAATTTCATTACAGTTATTTCCGAAATGTGCCAGAACATCTTTGAGCACTCACTTGATTCAGGGTATGTTGCACTTCAGACATATAAAACAGCAAAAGGTCCGGTTGTTCATCTTGTTGTAGCAGATTCAGGAATTGGAATAGAAGGAAGCTTCGTCCGCATGAATAAAAACTGCGGAAAAGGCTCAGATCTTCTGGTAAAAGCCCTCACAACTCCGATATCAAGCAAACGTGAATTCGGATACGGACTATGCAGAGTAAATAAAATAGTAGAACAGATGAACGGCAATCTTTACCTCCGTTCAAACTCAGATTCGGTTGCAGCTATGAATTCTCCGAAAAACGGACGAATGTTTTTTTCAAAAAGCAATCTTCCTTTTTTTCAGGGAACACAGATTTCATTTTTTATCATGGGAACAAATTCATAAATGAGGCATTCGTTATGACAATATTTGTCAAAGATCTTATCTCAAAAAAAAGCGGCAAAGCATCTTCCGATCTATTAACGCGTCCGGTGGGAAAAAAATACTACCAGTCCGCTGAGAAAAAAATTTCTTCAGCCATGAAAGGAGAAGTTGTAATTCTCGATTTTTCAGACATAAAAGTCATAGATCCGTCATTTGCCGATGAATTTGTAATTAACATCGTAAAATTGTCTCACTCAAAAGATTTTTATGTCAGACTGCGAAATCTCACAAAATCGGCTCAAAGCAACATTTCTGCTATAATCGATTCTTATACCGATTTCGCAAAGAAAGATTATGCAGTCGCAGTTGAAGATCTTCTTGATAACGGAACACATTTTCTCGGAAATATAGGATTACAGGAGAAAGAAATCGCCGAGTTCCTGCGCATAAACAAAACAGCTTCAACAAAAGCAATATCCGATAATTTTTCATTCACAGAATCAAAAACAGCTAGCTGTCTCAAAACTCTTGAAAAATTAAGAATTGTGCGGACTGATGAAACCGGGAAATATTTTTCTGTATTGTAATATTTTAATTAATTTTGATTGATTTGAGCGTTTTCAGCATTAAAATTGACAAAGCGGCAATCAATACCGGGGAAATTCAAAGATATGAAGGTTATAATAAAATCTAAAGAACTTGTTGAAAAAGATGATTCTCTTTTCGGTCTGCTTTCCCAGCATAAAAAGAACATATCATATCTGAGAATAATGATTAACGAAACTGATAAACTCATTTCTCTTCAGATAACAGATAACCCAAAAAACTGGCGTAATCTTCCACCCGAAAAATATACAGGATTCAGAATGCTGAAAAGAAATGAAATCGGGGTAACCAAATTCAGCATCAAATACATTTCACCCGGAAACATAATAGCACATTTCGGATCAACCATCGGAGTAAAATTCCCGAACGGAAAAGCTGAAATAGACAATCAGCTTTCCAGCAAAAACTATTTTACATTAGATTGCTCATCAAAATATCTCGAATCGATTGTACTCAATATGCGAAAAATGATAAACATGACTCCGCAGAAAAAATATGAAATAATAGAAACATATCTTTCTGCGAATCCGACGGCGGTACAATAATGGCAATTCCTGAAAGCAATGAAATATCGAGATTCAATGCTGCAATGCAGTTTACAAACGGCGACGAAGATAAAGCACGACGAATGATTTCCGGAGACTACACAGATCTTAAAGCAGTTAAATGCCGTTTTCAAATGGAAAACTCCGATATCTTCGGAGCTTTTATAATAGCGGTCAAACCCGAAGAAAGCCTGAACCTTTCCGCATACACGATTACCTTTGAAGACCGTCTAACCTATGATAAAATTTCCCAGCGCGACTCATGGAAAACATTTTACTCTAATATCTCGAAAATTGCAGAAAGCTCCGTTGTAACCGAAGATGCCGAACTGAGAAACCATATATTGACAAGCTGTGAAGGCTTCGATATTTATCCCGACATTCAGGCTTCCGACATTCCGGCAGTGAGCGATAAACTTGAAGAGATCATAAACAAATTTTTCAATTTACAAAACGCCCTATGCGAAACCGAAATTGAAATGCTTTCGTCACTTGCTCTTTCTGAATCAAAAATTCCAATGCTGAAAAAAAATGAAACGAAAACTTCTTCACCAGAAGAAGTAAAACCCGACATTGAAAGAGAAGCAGATTTCGTAATGAATGCCAAAATAATAGTATCTCCGGTAAAAGGAAAATATATAAACGACATCCGGCCAGGAGAGATAATAAAACTGCTTCCGCTCAAGGATGATCCTCTTTCACGGAAAATTGCCCAGGCACAGAAATCAATAGGCGAAAATGGAGAAATATTGCCTATCCGCGGAAGACTTAAGGCAAAATATCCAAATGAAAAAGGTTATATTATTTACTGTATTGTCGGCAAAAAAATACTCGCAAAAATCATTGAAGAAGAAAATGTAAAAATTGACGTCGATTCTTCATCTTCCGACAAACAGAACAATGAAAAATCAAGCCTTTCGCTCTACATTATTCTGCTTGTCGCTCTTATATTTATATCATTTTTCGTAATCTATGCGCTCATATAATTCTTATTTTCTAAAGACCATTGTGTTAATTACCCTTTTCTCACTTCCAATCTTTGCCCAAATGCCCGGTTGGATAAAATATAACGACATGGACGGAAATACTTTTCTTCTGGATCAAAACGGAAAATTCTATCTGGAAGAAAAACCGGATTTTGATTACAAAGCAGTTGCATCGGAAGGGTTTCCTTATTACATCAAACAGGCAAAAGATCTTATAGACAATCATTACAAAAAAGAAGGTGTGACTCTTCTTAAATCAATAATCTATTTATCTGATCTCGATAAAACATTATACGAACGGGGATCCGAGGCATCAAAAGAGTTAAACAGAATAATTGCTAGAGAAGGCGACAGATGGAAGATGCTTGACCTTGAAACATCTGTCTATTTCGCACGAACCGGAGAAATCAACCACATCTTCATGCAAAGCGGAATCGAATTTCATATTCCTTTTAAAACCGTTATTCTCAAAAAAAAAATAAAAGCCGCGCATTCATACACTAGAGACTCTCTAAGTTTTGGTGTAATTTTTTCAAACCAGGATAATAAATTTTACAGCTCTATAATTTCAATAGTCAGCGAAAAGATTCCCTACAATTTTGATTCAGTCGAAACGTACAGAATTTTTGCTGAAAAAAAAATAATCCCCGACAATTACAAGAGAGAATTAATTTCAAAATCAAGAAACAGTATAATGAATTATTTTTTCAGAGAAGGAGACAGCACATTTGCAGGTTTCGAAATTTTCGAAATAAATGGAAATACCGGATTTTATATTCATGCTTACTTCAGCACTAATGGAGACAACAAAGAGAAAGTAAAACAACTACTGAACAATATTGAAATTAAAGGAAGAAGCTTATAACTTCTTCCTTTAATCAAATAATTATTTCTTTCTGAGTTTTCCGTTTTCCATTACAACATCTCCGTCAAAATCTACTTTGAATGTTGTACCATTTTCCATTTTTATCACAGTACCTTTCTTAACTCCGGAATTTCCGGTAGAAGAATGACGCGATACTCTTAATTCACTGGTAGAATTTCCATTAACTATTTTGAATTTATAATCAACATTATCCTTGTTGATTATTTCTCCGGCATAAACGGAAGATGCCAGAATAACGGCTGCTACTGCGAAAATTACTTTTTTCATACAATTCTCCTTTTTGAATATATACACTAATGCTGAAGCCATATAAATCTTCCGTCTAAACGAGTCAAGTATTATACAAAATTGTTTTTCAAATAACCAATTTCAAAACTTTTTTCCAGACAATCATCATGCCGTTATTGATTTAATAACTTAAAATTTCTTGAAAAATCTTTCAAATTCAATTATTATACCCATCAGTATGAGGTCTAAATATTTTCCGCAATTTTCCCGATAATCAATTGATCTCTTATGACGGAGTTATTAATGAAAACTTTTATTTTTTGCACTCTTATGCTTTTATCTGCAAACTTTATTTTCCCCCAGGATTCATCAAAAAGAGTTATTACTGTTGAAGAAGCTGCAGGCGGAAGAAATAATTCTTACGAAATTTCTGATCCGCAATTTAAAAATACAGGCAGTTTATTTTTGATGAACTGGGGAATGATTTACAGAGTTGATCGGCTTCCAGCGTATTCAATAGGCGCCGCAATTCACTTTCCACTATCCGACAGACTTGCTATAGAAAGCGGCATATCACTTCTGAATGCAAAGATCAGTACCGACGAAGAATTTGAAGGCTCTACAGATGTAACAAGCGGCAGCGTTACCTATACCGATGTCGACATTACTTTTAAATATTTCCTTAAACCTAATTTCTGGATGGGTTTCGGTTTCGCATATGAAACAATGATTGACGGATATTATGTTGATGAAGTCGGAGGTGTTCCTATTCATACGGAATTATCCCGCGATGAAGAACAAAGCCTTCTGGCAGTAAAACTTGCATTTGGTCTTTTATCTCCCATTGGAAAAGAAACATATGCCGCACCATCATTTTTCTTCAGATACAACATTCCAGTAGACCCTAAAATGGAAAAGAAAAACATTTACGTCGGAGTTAATTTCGGCCTGGCTATAAAACTAGGAAACGATAAATAGAAATATCGGGAAATACCCGCCCTGGCCTAGATTCGGACAAGGGGCGTGTATTTTTCTACAAAAACCTTCAATCCGGATCCCGGAAAACTGACAGTCAAAGTAGTATCATCTCCGCTGTTTTCAATGTTAACAATTTTTCCGTTTCCGTATTTAGGATGTTTTACAAGATCTCCCCGCGAAAATTGAGAACTGAATTTAGGGCTTCCAGAAGCTCTTTTCACTGATCCCGAAACTGGAGAATATGATTCAGAATAATCAGAATATGATGAACTTCCTGCAGAGGTATATCTAGTTCTTTCGAGAAGCTCATTGTCTATTTCACTGATAAAACGGGACGCCTGACGATATACAGTCTGATGAAACTGTCTTCTTACATCAGCACTTATTATAAACAGTCTGTCCATTGCTCTTGTAATTCCGACATATGCCAAGCGTCTTTCTTCTTCTATCTGCGCATCACTGTTAAGTGAATTTGCATGAGGAAATGTTCCTTCTTCAAGTCCGGTAAGAAATACAGTATTAAACTCAAGCCCCTTTGCATTGTGAATAGTCATAAGAGTTACTGCTTCAGCCTGCTTGTTTTCAGGATTCTCTTCGCTAGTAAGAAGCGATATTTCCTGAAGAAATTCTTCCAAAGAAGGATTTTCAGTTCTTTCTTCATACTCAATTGCGCTGTTTATAAACTCGTCAATATTTTCCAATCTGTCATGCTCTTTGCCCGTTGAATCGGCTTTTGAGGATTCTTCGAGATGTTTGCGGTAGGTAGAAATAGTAATCACCTTTTCAACAAAATCGGCTAGAGAAATTTTGTCAGGAACTCCGACATAAAGACTAATAAGTGAATTAATTATTTCCTTAAATTGCCGTAAACCCTTGCTTACTTTTCCGTCTATATTAATATCTTTATCAATAATCTCCCATTCGCTCATTTGTTCCGCATAAGCTGTCTCTTTCAGCTTCTCTACGGTACGAGCGCCTATCCCGCGCGGCGGATTATTTATTATTCTGTCAAGCGATGCGGTGTCGCAGGGATTTACCACAAAACGAAGATATGAAACTATATCTTTAATTTCTTTTCGTTCATAAAATTTCACAGATCCTATAATTCTATAAGGAACAGCTTCATGGCGCAGAGTATCTTCCAGCAAACGCGATTGCGCGTTTGTCCGGTAAAAAACCGCAAAATTTCCGAAATGAAGACTCTCTTCGCGCTTTAAACGTCTTATGGTATTAACTACAAATTCAGCCTCACCATACTCATTATTCGTTTCACAATAAACCGGCATAAAACCTTCACCGCGAAACGAATTAAGACGCTTGTCTTTTCTTGTTCTATTGTTTTTAACCACAGAATATGCCGCATCAAGAATAAATGATGTCGAACGGTAATTAGTTTCAAGCTTAATGACTTTTGCTTCAGGATAGTCCTTTTCAAAGTTGAGGATATTAGATATATCAGCTCCGCGCCATGAATATATTGACTGATCATCATCACCCACAACGCATATATTACGGCTCTTTGCAGCAAGATACTTCGCCATCATATACTGCGCGCGGTTAGTATCCTGATACTCATCAATCATAAAATAGGACCACTTGTTCTGAAGCGTTTCTATCACTTCAGGTGAATCACGCAAAAGCTTTACAGCATAAATAAGTAAATCATTAAAATCCAGCGCATTAGCAGCCCGCAGCCTTTTATTGTATTCATCATAGATTTCGGCATAATTAACTGCATATTCTTTCGGAAGAAATGCGTATGGATCAGCTCCCTCTATAAGCTCTGCCTTATCCTTCACCTCTGAAATTTTAGAAATAACTCTTTTAGCATATTTCTGAACATCTATATTCATCTCTCCAAGAATAGCCTTAACGATGGACTCCTGATCTGATGTGTCATAGATTGAATAATTCGGATGAATTCCTATTTTTTCACCGAATCGCCGAAGAATATAAACACTTGCCGAGTGAAATGTCTTAACAAATACATCATCACCGCTTCCGCCGATAATCGAAGAAATACGTTTTTTCATCTCTCCGGCGGCTTTATTCGTAAATGTCACCGCGAATATTTTATAAGGAGGAACTCTTAGATCGCGTATCAAATGTGCAATTCTGTGAGTAATAACTTTTGTCTTTCCGCTACCGGCACCTGCAAAAATCAAAAGCGGTCCCTCTGTTGCAAGAACTGCCTCTTTCTGACTTTCGTTTAACGATTCAAGAATATCCATATTTTCCCCGTAAATCATATTTTTTGAGCTTCAGTTCAAGCGCAAGAAAAATTCTCACACGAATAAACGAAATTTTCTTGCACTCGGTTCAAGAAAATAAATTATTAGTTATGAAAAAAATATTTTTTTGTTTAATATTACCTGTTTATATATATTCGGGCGTTAAATCACCATCTGATTACGATCACAATTCTGTAGAAAAAATAACCGCAGATGACGGCATTATCAATGCCAATCTCTTCGCAAGAAAATTTTCACAGGGCGAACTTGCTTATCTTGAATTAATTGCATCTTCGAAAATTTCTAACGTCAAAGCTCAATTCGGGAATTTTGAAACAAATATGACTCAGACAAAATGGGGTTACCGCTGTTTTATTCCAATATCTCCAGATGAAAAAACCGGAAAAAGAGAACTCACAGTCAGTTATAATTTCAAAGACCGATTTTCCATTACTCATATTTTTTTTAATATTGAAGCCAAAAAATATCAAATACTAAAAAGATCACTAGATGTCGGAAATTTCTCCCGAATCGGCGCAAAACCGGATCCTGAACGCGAGCAATTCATCAAAGACTGTCTTGCAAAAAAAACAAAAGCCTTTGCATCAAGAGAAAATGATTTAATCGATTCAAACCTTTCACACCCGCGTGATTCACATTACCTCACTTCAGATTTCTGGGAAAAGCGGAGATATCAACGGTATAAAATCGTTAAGAGAAAACGAGTCTATGAAAACAGCAAGGAAAGCATTCACAGAGGTGTTGATCTTCGAGGACCGCAGGGAACTCCCGTTTTTGCTATTGCAAGAGGGAAAGTAGTACTATCAGGAAAAATGCACTACGAAGGAAACATGGTCATAATCGATCATGGCAATCTATTCTTTACTTATTACATGCACATGGACAAGCTCCTTGTTGAAGAAGGCAGAATAATCGAAGCAGGAACACAGATTGGAGAAGTCGGGTCAACCGGAATATCAACTGGACCGCATCTTCACGTTTCAGCAATAATCAAACAGATTCAATTTGACCCTCTCAGCATTCTTCATCTTCCAATAAAAGATATCAACAAATGACATGAGGCTTATGAAAAAAATTATTATATTCATCACGACATTATCCTTTTTTCTTCCTCTGTACTCAGAAGAAGAAACCGAAGAAACAGTTAAAAATTTTAACATCAGGTTTTTTACAAATTCTCCGATTCAGAACATAGAAATGACAGCTATGATGGACGGCAAACAAGTAGGAAAAGAAGTCAGCTATGACGCTAATTCAACAATGAGCGCAGGCGTAAGTTTCTCTTATAAATGGCTTGGGCTCACTTATTCAAGAACTGCCGGAAGCCTGAAAGACGAGGAAGATTTTGGAAAAACAAAGTCCCGCGATTATCAACTATACATCTATCAAAAAAAATTCGGAGCTGACATCTTTTATCAAAAATATGAAGGCTACTATCTGTCAAATCCGACTGATTTCGGCTATTTGGAAGGCGATGCTGAAACTAAACGGTCAGATATTAAGGTAAGAAATTTAGGAGCAAATTTGTATTATTCTTTTTCTGACGATTTCTCTCTTTCGGAATGCTTTAAACAGATGGAAAACAATTATAAATCTTCAGGTTCACCACTTATATCTCTTTCAATAAATGAATTCAATATTTCCGGGAATTCTTCTCTTATTCCAGAATCTGCTCAAGCTTATTATGGTGATTTCGCTGATTATCGAGGGGGAAAATACAGAAGCATTTCCGCTGGAGGCGGTTATGCTTATCTGAAAACAACCCAATCTAATTTATATGCTTCAGCTGCGTTAATGGCCTCCTTAGGTTATATGAATTCCAAAGAAAACCTGCACATAAGAGAAATCGAATCACACTCACTTGCGATTAATGTTAACCTGAAATTTTCAGCGGGTTACAGCAGTGAATATTTTTATGCGGGTTTAACAGCTTTCGGTTTTTTGAACTCCACATCAAAGACTACAAAAAATGATGAAACATCTACTGATATCAGCTGTATGGGAGGTATGGTAGAATTATTTGCCGGAATACGTTTTTAAACCTAAAAAATCTTTCAGGAAAACGTTTGCTTGACACAATGAGTATCCTTAATACCTTGTCTGTACGAGGTTTTAATTATGGACACATCAACAGTATTAGGTTATGCTGCAGCTTTTTTTTCAACAGTTTCATTCGTACCTCAGGTTATTAAAACTCTGAAAACAAAGGATACTAGCGGAATTTCTCTTCTAATGTATTCCGTTTTTACGGCGGGTGTTGCGCTATGGTTAATTTTCGGGATAATGACTGCCAATATGCCGGTTACAATCGCGAATGTAATAGTACTGATACTTGCTTCTATGGTGCTTGTGATGAAAATCAGATACAAATAGAATCCACCGATTCTATTTGTATCTGCCGGTTGTTACTTAGTGCCTTTTAGAATATCTTCTACACTTTTTTTATGACTGCTCAATATCTCTTCTTTTGCCTTTTTATATGCCTCAAGCACTTTACGAATTTCTTCCAAATTTCTTTCCTGCTGCTCTTTCACCTTATTTATCTCTTTTTTAAGCAGAGTGAAATCTTTATACGCCTTAATGTTGAGAGATTTAATATTCTCTGAAACTTCTTCAACGAGAAGTCCGCTTGCAGCATTTATATTCATGTCATCTTCGGTAGCATTTTTTGCTTTATCGAGCGAAGACTCATAAGAAGCTAATTCTTCTTCCGTTTTTATTGTTTTAAGTTTTCCTTCTGTTTCCTTGAGCTCTATCTTATTTTGAGCAGATCTTTCATTCATCTGCTTTAACTGGGCTTTATATCCATCTGTATATTTTGAAGGATTTTCATTGAATTCCTGCGATTTTGAATTCATCCATTCTTCAGAAGAAGCTTCATCAGAAGCTGAATCCGGTTTGGCTCCCGGTGCAATTTCTGAAGATTCCTTGCCAGAAATATTGATGTCGCCGGAAGGATTTGAAACATTAAGCTTTCCTTCAGTCATTTTGACTCTGGTTTCTCCGCTTTCTGCAACAGTAACTTCAAATTCTGTTCCTCTAACGGCCGCAACAGTTGTCGGAGAATAAACTTTCGAAGGATTTTCCCTCATTATCTTTTTATATTTTGCTTCAATAGAACCCTTTAATACAGTAATTGCACTCGTTTGAGGTGATGATAAAGATATAATTGCTTTAGTCTTTTCTTTGATTTTAATAACATCTCCATTATCAAACTCAATTACCAACAGAGACTTTTCTCCCGTTGTCACTATATCCTTGTCCTTAAGATCCGATTCACTGTTTAAAGGCATTGGTTTCTTCGCTCTTTCAATTTTTACATCTCCCAGCTTCATCTGAAACTTAACGGCAAAAAGATTATGCGCCGCGAACGTAAAGACAAAAGCCATCAATCCAAAACAAATTTTCTTCATACTATTTTCCCCCTTTTAATTTCATTCCGAGAACAGTGATATCATCACGCTGATCAAAATCATCACGGGATATCACCTCATTGAAGACAGAGTCAATTATTTGATTCAATGACTTGCTTTTTGATACAATTATTTTATCAACAAATTCATTATAACCGCCAAGAGTGTCTCTTTCCTTGTATTCGTAAATCCCGTCTGTAAAGAAAAAAAGCATTGAATCTCTATCTATGGTAAATTCCTGCTCATGATATACCGAATTGTCAAATATGCCGACCAAAGGAGAATTGGTTTCAAGCTTCACGGTCTCACCGTCAGGCATTATTATTAATGGTGACGGCATTCCGCAATTTACATATTTTACCAAACCCGAATCAGAATAGTAACGTAGATAAACAAGAGCCACATAACTGTAACTCATTTTCTTGTGTGTATTAAGAATGAATTTATTAATATCAGACACTATTCTTTCAATATCAGAATGAGATCTGTCAACAGAAAGTAATGCCGCCTTTACAATCGCGGAATACAATGAGGCTGCTACGCCATGCCCCGAAACGTCGGCAAAAACCAGAGAAAAACCATCATCAAGTAAATCGAAATGATAGAAATCGCCGCTGATCTTTTCATACGATTTAATCTTTGATGAAACTTCCCAACCTGGAATATTGGGATCACTCATCGGATATAAGCAATCCTGAAGAATGCTCGCAAGCTGCATATCGTTTTCTAACTGAAAATTTCTTTTCTTTATTCCTTCATAAAGTCTCTGAAGTTCAGTATTTTTTTCTTCAAGAAGTGTTGTATAATACTTATTCTGGTTGATCATCTTTCTTCTTTCGGCAGCTCTTTTGGCAGAAAATATAATCTGATCAACAGTAAAAGGTTTTTGAACATAGTCAAATACGCCTTCTTTTATAGCAGAAATGGCGCTTTCAAGGTCAGATATGCCTGTCATAATTATTACAGGCATATCTTCATCAATCATTCTTATTTCGCGAAGAAGATCAATACCGCTAAGACCCGGCATTTTGAGATCACTGACAATAAAATCATAATCATTCAGCTTAACAGAAGAGAGCATTTCCTCAGCTCCGTTAAAAGAGACTGCATCATAACCCATTTTGACCAGAGCTTTCTTTCCAAGCTCTGCAATCATTTTGTCGTCATCGACAATGATAGCTTTTTTCGTCAAAAAACCTTTCATTTTGAACCCGGAAATCCTTTTTTAAAATAACGGTAACCGCTTCTTTTTCTTGCATCCGAAAATCTTGCACTGCCGGAAAGCTCTTTTACGAGCTGCTTATACCCTTCGGAAATTCCTTCAAAAAATGACTTCTGAAATAAAGACGACACTGCAACGTATTCCGATACACTGTCTCCATCAGATGAAATTATTATCACATTATCATTACCGCACGAATATGAATATTCCGCAAGCATATTACTTGAAATTTCACCGGCGGAATCAACATAAACAAAATTTTCGGAATCAGCCAAAACGTCAGAAAGAGATTTACTATTTGATATAATATCTCCAGCAGCAAAACTGATGTTTCCGCGAAGAAACTTTGTAGGTGAATTTTGATCAATCTTGACCGTGCTTTGTCTAATCGCCGCAAAATCCGCTTCATCACCCGAGATCAGATGAATGGTCCGGACAGGTGAATCTTTTCCAGAAAAAACCAATGCCGAAGAAATCGATGTAAGATATGATTCAAAGTTTTCGGCAAATATAACAGAAAATGGAATTTCTTGGGATTTATTGTCGGCAATTATATACAGCTTTTCGGAATCAGCATTATTCAAAAGAACCCTGTATAAATCTGATAATTTTTTCATTTTATCATCACCGGAGAGCTTAGGGGAAGTTTCTATCTCCTTTGCCAACGAGTAACCGTTTTCAATCCTGTATCCGGAAATATCTCTCTTAGCAATCACCCATGCAAGAATATCCCCCTCTGATTCAGAAAGATATAGAATAGAAGAATTATCAGGAATTCTTTCTTGAAACAACTGGAGCGGAAGCGCAGGAAGAATACAACTGTAATAAAGAGAATAATTACTGCGCAGCATATCAAAACACATAGAATAATCTGTTCGTGAAAGCTTCCTAAATTTATCACTTACGGCAGACGGAACGTTTCTTGCTGAAGGCGACACAAATGCAGAAAGCATTAATTGCTGCTTAATTTCTGCATATTTTAAGGCTTCAGCATATTTTTTCTCGCTGAAATTAAGCATTATGATAAAATCTATTCCTTTGACAAAAAGATCCTGACGGACTCTGCGAATCATCGGAAGATTGTTTTGCGCGATTGAAAGAGCAGAAAGAAATTCATTCTCATAGTCTTTTAAAGAAACATTCTTGTCTCTACTCAATATTTTTTTACGGATAGAATGCGCTTTCAAGAGCTGAATATTATATCGGGCCGAATCCGTATCGGCAGAAATCCTTGCTTCTTCAATTACGGCATCAGAATTATTCAATCCTGCAAAAACCGCATTTTCAGCAGAAATAATTTTAATTTCAGGCTTCATCTCCGGAAATGACTTTATTATGCTTTCAGATTCATTATATTTTCCGAGATATGTCAGAAGAGCAGCTCTTTTCACAAGAGCTCTTTCTTTTTCCGCAATAAATGGCAAACGAATTTTAGAGTAAATATCCGCAGCAATACCGTATTCTCCGATCAATTCTGCAGCATTACCGGCAGTGAAACAGCAGACATTGACATCTATACTCTCATCAGATATAAATTTTGCAGTTTTAATTTTTCCGAGCAATGCAGACAAATCAGATTTGGTCCCCGATCCCAGTTCATTCTTCAATTTTACAAAATACCATACAGCTTCACCGTATTTATCGATACGCTCTTTTTGTCCATCAACTGAAGCTGTATTAATTGCTTGGTCCTTATAGCCAAGAGCAGTAATTGATTTAATAGGAAGGGTTTTACGGTTGTTCATTATCAAAAATGAATTCAAAAGAGAATAAAGCTTAGCTTCATTTACAAAATAATCCTTTGCAGAAGGAATATTTAAAGAATCGGAAATTATTCCGCTATATACTGCATAATCACCCTTTTGCTGAAGAAGTTCAGCATTGAGCTTCAAGTAATCAGATGCCCTTTTAATATCACCGTTTTTAAGAAGAAGGAATAATCCAAAAGATACGATACGTCCGTCTCTTCCGTATTCTGAAATTTCATTAAAAGGAAATTCATCAAGCGCCTTCTTATAGTATCCATCATATTCCATAATTCTAGAATTTAAATACTTTATATAATAATCTTTCGCTTCAAAACTTTTTATAAATGAATTAGCTATCTTTTTTGCGCTACGCAAGTCACCTGAATCAATTGTTTTTTCAAATAATTCACTTGAGAAAATACTGCCTGTGGATATCTTTTCCCTATTTTTTCCAATAAGATATGATAATCTATTTGAAGAAACAACAGATTCTGATACTCCGGCATATATCATAGAATCAGCAAGAAGCAAAATCTCATCGGATGTTAAAGAATCTGATTTAACTTTTATTTTAACAGGAAAATATTTTTCTGAAAAAAGATTACGGCTGATTTTCAGTAAATTGCCGTCTTCCAACAAAAGAGATTTCTTTCTTGATGGATTAATCGAATTATAATCATTATAATCCGGCAATCGGAGTATATCAGAAAATGAAGAAACATAAACAGCTTCAGGTAAATTCAAAGAAAGCGATTCGTCATTTATCATAACATATGAATCTGAAATATCTATTGTAAAATTAGACTCATCCGAAACAGCTGTTGATATTTTTCCATCCTCTATCCGCCAAGACCGCATTTTTCCATTATCTTTCATATAAATGTAAAAAGGTTTTTTTATTTTTTTAGCAGAATACTTTTCAACAGCAAAATATTGAGATATATCCGGGTCAGACTGCGCTGTTCTACCTGCTTTTTCGGATATTTCTGAAGCTTTTTTTAGAAGCTCCTTGTTCACTACCGGATCAAGACCTATACGAGAAACACATTTATTATAATCGACATAACAGTTTTTGATATAATTAAGTTTTGAATTATATTTATCATCAGAAAATTCAGGAGAATAATTGAAAACTCTAGCAGTTTTTTTGAAAGAAGCAAGTCTTTCAAGAACGCCAAATGAATCATTAATCAAACCTGCATCAGCAAGATCGCAGGCATAATTCCGGTATAGATCTTCCACTTTTTCCGAATATGAAGCAAAAAGCTGTGGAAATTTTTCGATAAGCATTATCCCGGATTTTGATGCATCAAGATAAGAAGACGCAGGAAGATGAACAGAATCATGTCTTCGCTTCAAAAACGAAGATAGAGATAAATGAAAAGAAGGAATAAGTTTATAAAGGAGTTCTGATTCGATAACTGCCTGAGCACTTCCAAGAGTAGAATATGCCTTTACCGGAAGATCTATCCGGTCATAACAAATAGAAAGATTTATAAGCAATCGAGCCCGTAATGATTTTGATACATTCTGATCCAATAGACGGGTTTCCATAAGAGCTGAAGCTTTCTGATAAATGCTTCTATCAACAGCTTCTCCGCGTGATAAAAGCATCTCTTGTTTTGCCATGTTCAACAAAGCAGAGGAAATATCGATTTCCAAATAAACAGTTTTGGCTTCCTGTGCAATTTTAGTTTTAAGAACTTCAACTTCCTGCTTGCTTATCTTTCGGTTGTCACGTTCGGCATTTTTTTCAAGAGTTTCATATTCTGAAGCAAAACGATTCGATTCATAGAGTGATCGGTATTCTAATATTTTTACTAAAAGCGAGTCTATTTCCTCCGGCTTTTTCATGTTCTTTTCAGCGAGAAAACAATATAGTTCAGTCAGATTTTTGACGGCAGAAAAAACCACTTCAGAATTTTCTTTTTTCTCGCCTTCACTCCATGCGAGGCTGAAATACTTTTCAGAATCAGAATATTTTTTAAGTTTAAAATATATTTCACCCAGATTGTTATATGATGAAAATACAACATTGTTATAAAAAACTGATTTCTCTTTCTCGGCTACTTCTATTTTCTTCTTTAAATATTCAGCAGCTTTTTCCAAATCACCTGATTTATAATTAATATTTTCAATCATAGATAAATTGAGAAGGCTTTTTTGTTTTTTATTTAATTCACCTGATATTCTCGCTGAACCAATTACTGCAGTATCCCCGCCGAGATTCCAAACAGGAAACGGCCCGAATATATAAAATGCCTTAAGTTTCAGATAATATTTTTTCTCAGAATCTTCATCGTCCGAAATAATGTCTTCGGTTTTTTTCAGGTATGAAATCGCACCGTCATAATCTCCTAGTGACTCACGGCAGTATGCTATTTCCTGATACAACCGGACCTCATCACTTTTTATTCCGTATTTACGAGAGTGATCTGCCATTCGCAAATACCATTTTTCTGCTTCTGAATAATTTCCATCCATCCGCTCAAACAAGGCAAAATACTTATAGATATGGTATAACTGAAAAGCATAATCTTTTCTATTTCTTGATGTAATAAGACTTCTATAAATAGAATATACTTTGTTCATTTCGTCTTTAGCTTTGACGAAATCCCCATTCTGCCAGTAGCAATAACTCAAATGAAACAGAAATACCGCTTCTTCAATCTTCGAACCGTAATTTTTTTTATAAATCTGAGCAGATTTATATGAAGAAAGTGCTTCCGAGTAGTTCATCAACAGAAAATTCACATTGCCCAAATTAAGATAAAGATTGCCTTCTTTATCGGGATTAATCTTTTCGTTGTTAACACTGATAGCTTTTAGATAGAGAGCTCTTGCTTTTTCAAAAAGATATTTATCGAAATATTTATCCGCTGTTTTTACTGCATTAAAATTTCCATCAGATTCATCTGCCCGAAGAAGATCTATGTATTGAAAAATCCATCCCTTCAAAAGATACGCATCTGAAAACGTATCATCCATAAAAAGAGCCCAATCCGTCTGCTCAATAGCCTTTTTAAAATTTTCTGCAAATATCTCCGGATTGGATTTAACACTGTCGGATGAATCCCCAAGCGCTTTTTTGCTGTATACGTAAGCAAGCGCATATATGTATGCTTTATCAAAGTCCATTCTTGCAATGTTAAGATTCTTCAGATAATCTTTTTCAAGATCACTCAAAGCTGATTTTGATGATGTCTTATCCGCACTTTTTGCATCAATATAAAGAACATGCGCTCTTGGAGCATATTTGTCGTAAAGATCATTAAATTTTCCGCGCTGATACAAATAAGAAATTAATGAAATTGATTTAAAATAAATATCCGCTGCAGAATTATATTTTCCATGATTCTCATAATCAAAACCTATCTTCTCATAATAAGAAAGAAGCTTCTCCGCAGTATCGTTAACATCCTGAATTTTCCAACGAGGCAGATAATTAGACAATGCGGAATGAATATATTTTTCTTCATTTTCAGGATTAGCGGAATTTATACGAGAAAGTAGAATATTGCACTTATAATATAAGGAAAAAGTCTTTCGAATACCTTCCATAGCCATTTTCAGATCATCGGCTGATTCTTTTTCTTTTTTTTGACTATAATAAACAAAACCCCGCGCATAATATAAAGACGACAAAAGAATTTTTGCCCCATTCAATTTTCTGCCGTCATATTTTTTTGACTCAATCGCATTTTTATAAGATTCAATTAATCGTGTCAGATTAGCTGCACTTTTCTCATAATCCGCAGTATAAAAAGAAGTTAAAAGTTCAGATGCTTTTTCCTGTAGCGAGGAAGACCCCTCAATAAATACGTACTCTAGTTCAGAAGGAATATCGGTGATAACTGGTTCAGCTTTACGTAAACTGAGAGAATACTTATAATAAACAGCAGATATTGTCTGATACTTAGGCTCATCGCTGATTATTTTTTTATAATAATACATAGCCTTACGAGGATCCATCGAAGAATAATAATCAGCTATATCTTCCAAAAGCATCGAAGAACTTTCTCCTGCCTCTGAAACTCTTTGAACTGCAGTGTCAGGTTTTCCTGAAAGCAAAATAAGAAGAAGTTCTGCATACTTGTCATTCTGTGATATTTTTTTCATAATGACTTCCGCATCAGACGAATGAGGTAGTTTTTCTTCAGCGGCATAACGCATTGCAGCAGCGAGAGATCTAATTATAAAAGGTTTATTCTTTTCGCCAGTAGAATTAAAATGAAAAAAGTATACTCTCATCAGATAATCAAAGTAAAATTCACCGTCAGTATCGTCTGAATATGTCAAGGCAAGATCATACTGATCCTTTGCATTTCTCCTTCTTGGTATTTCACCGAATTCCGGAAGCATATTGATATTAATATTTGATCCATTCTGTTCCGAATAAACAATAACTCCGTTAAACACTTTTTCTTCGCTGCTGAAATATTTAAGAGTATATGAAGGGAAAAATCTAGCTTTAAAAGAAGATCCCTTAGAATAAGTCATTCGAAAAGATTTATCTAATAAAACATCTCTATAATATATATCTGATTTATCTTTTAAATTAATTTGTTTATCGCCGTTTGTATCAGAAGATATTGAGGTATAAATAATATCCTTGTTGTTTGAAGCAAATACAGGATACAGCTTGATATCATTTCCTTTTACAAGCGGGACTTCTTTCCCTGTTGTTAAATCAAGTATATATATATCACCCATACGATTTTCGCGGTAAGAAACAAATGTTAATTTTTTGCCATCGGATGAAAAAGAAGGATAAATTCCTCCCTTATCAGTCATTTTCTTAATAGAACCGTCACGGGGATTCATTAAATAAATATTTTCTTCACCGTCACGGGCTGAGGAAAAAGCGATTGTTTTTGAGTCAGGAGACCATACCGGATCTGAATCCTTAATCATTCGGAGAATTTTGTTTTGATCTGCCATTGATGTCAGATTAATTATATTTCTATCAAGAATCCCTGTCGAAGAGGAATTCATGACTGAATTAAGATCCAGCGAAGCATAAAATATATCGCCAGCCGGATCTTCACGATCAGACACAAAAACTATAGATCGCGAATCAGGAGAAAGACTGCATGAAAAATCTTTTGAAGCATGTGTGGTCAACCGGACGGTAGAAATACCAGTCATCGAACGGAGATAAATATCATAATTTCCGTTCTCTTTATCGGACGAATAAACAAGAAAATTTCCATCCGCAGAAAGGCTTCCGTCTGTCTCAACTGATTTTTCAAAAGCAAGAGGAATAACACGTCCGGAACCTTTTTCGTCAAAGGCATCCTTAAGCATCAGATTATATTTGAGAGCTACTTCTTTTTTTTCAGCCGAATAGAGACTCTGCACGGCAATTACGAAAGCAATCAGAAAATAAAAAACATTTTTCATTTTTTTGTTACCCATTTCCCGTCAGCAGTTTCAATCACATCACCTTTTCTAGCTTTATCTCTCTGTTCAGCCGCAAAACTAATGCGCTCTTCATTTTCACTTTTTTTTGATTTAGCTGCATAATACAGAATTATTTTTTTTCTGGCATTATTCTCTGTTTCAATAATTGAAAGAAGTTCCGTCTTCTTCCGTGAATCTTTCTCGTAAACACTTATTGTTCTATACTTCAGATTCCCATCACGGCCTTCACCTATTGCCGATTCATCCTTGTATCTTCTTATTCTTTCTTCATTCATGCTCCGGATATTCTGCGCCGACAAAATCTCTTCATCAGAAAAAGAAACAGCGGTTCCGCTTTTTTCCTTCTGAACATTCGTACGCGCACTCGAAACTACCCAAGCATCATCTTCAAGTTCACGATAATCTCCGGCTATCTGACGCTCTATCATTGTTTTTTCTCCGGTAAGCTCAATCTTCGGAGGAATAATCACGCACGAACATGCAAACATAATCGTTATAAATAAATATTTCATTTAATTAACCTCATCCTTTCTGATTTTTCCGAGATATTCTTTTATCGGAATTCTGTCATATTGAATTTTGTCGTCTTCAATATGAAAAGTGAAATAACCTAGAGCTTTTCGCTTTAATGTAACGGTTGCATAAACATTGCCGCTGTCGATATTAAAATAGAAACCTGAAGGAAGATTAAGATGATCAACAACTTTCTGCGTAACTCCAAGTTTTGATTCACCCTTCTCTTCAGAGAGACCTTTCATCAGTCTGTTTGCAAATTTATCCTGAATCTTATAAATGTTCATAAAACCGTTTATCTCAGGAAGATCTCCCGAGAAATCAACACCACGTCCTGAAATATCAGCATTAAGAGAAATTTCTGCTTTTGTATTTCGAGATGAAGAGATTCTATCCAGCTGTGAAATATCAATATTGTTTGCATTCAGCGAAACACGATATTCCATATTTTTTGTCTGCATGTCAGCAAGATAAAACATAATTTCATCAGATGAAATTATGCCATTCATAAGAAAAGCCTTCAAAGAAGTAATGCTGAACACATTTTCTTTAAAACGCATGGAGGCAGATAAATCCTTAATCAATTCAAACTGTTCGGGGCGGGAAGGATGCTTTATTTTTAAGGAGCCGATTTTGAAATTATCTTTTTCTTTAAAGCCGGTGTTATCAAGGAGCCTGCTCTTATCAACAGCAATTCTTGAAGTACCGTCATATTTGGATTTGAGATCATAATCGAAAGGAAAATCAAGGTTTAGAGAATTTACGGAAAGCTGACTTAAAGAATCCTCAAAATTGAAATTCTTTATTTTGATCTCACCGGAAGCCTTTCCATTTTCAAGCCCTCCTTTCATCCTCGCATTAAGATAAAGGGAACCCCATAGAGACATATTGTCCTTTTTAACTTTTTTCTTTCCGCTTTCAGCAGTAAGTGAAATCTTAATATCCGAATCAGATAAAGGTGAATTTTTCTGCTCCAACATCCCGTCTGCTTTAAGAAGTACACCGAACTCACGGCTTCCAATCGAAAACCGGTGAAGGTCAATACGATTCTTTCTGGCGTCTTGAGTCAGTGATACATCAAGGGCAAGATCTTTTACTTCATAATCAGGAATTACAAAAAGAGACTTAAGTGCAGCTGATATTTTATCTTTCTGAGAAAATGATATGGTGAGATCTGCTTTCACACTTTTTTTCAGCGGAACAGAATTTAAAGATTCAGAAATCGACATAGGAAGAAGAGCTGCAAGCTCAGGTACATTAAGTTCAAGCGGTTGAATTTCAATATCAGCTTCTGTCCCGGAAGCAATAGAGGCTTTTCCTTTAGCTGAAAGGAATAGAGCATTTGCAGATTTGGGTGAAGATGAATATTTCGCAGAAAAATTGTTAATTATGAAACGGGAAAAATCAGAATAGGTGCTGATGTCCGCCGCAAGCTGAAAAGAATTTCTGGATGACCAACTTTTATCAAGACGGAAAAAAAACGGAAAAAGATTTACTTCTAATGAAATATCAGCCTCACTTCCCTTTTTGCGGACATCATAGGCAATGTCCAGAGAATCCGCTTTAAGCTCCAGTGCAGTTTGACGAAAAAGAAAATCGTTGAATCTAAAATTACCGTTTAATCTTACATTTGAAGCATTACCGGCAACATAAAGCGGAAACAATGAGAGTCTGCCGCCGAATTTAATTGAACTGTCCTTTGTTAAAGTTACGTAGTAGGGGTAAAGTTTTGATAGATCAATTCTGCTTTCTTTCATACGGATATCGATATTCTGATTCTTTGACATGCTCGAAACTGTTCCGCCTAGAGAAATCCACTTATCATCTTTGAACTTGACATCAAAGGAATTGAGTCGCAGAAAATCATTTATCGGATCAAGGAATACATCATAGCTTATCAGAAAATCCAAAGGTCCGAGATGAGAACGCTGAAAGCGCACAGGAGAATTATAAGTTCCTGCTTTAAAACGAGATTCAAAAGCTTTCTCCCCGTCTTTGTTAACTAGATTAAGTTCAAGAAATAAAATCAGAGGCGGTTTTACCTCTGCCTCTTTTGACGAGAAACTCAGATTCAGTTTTTCTGCAGGATTAATATTTACGGATAAGGTTTCAACAAGTTTAACAGCAGAAATTCCAAGCGGAATTTTTTTTACCGGGGGAACATAAATATCCGTCGTAAAACTGAAATCACTAAGTGATGTTTTAAATTCATCAGCATCAACATCAATGGATAAATCTTTGAGAATAAATCTAAGAAAAAATTCAATACTTATCGGAAGATTAATTTCTTTAGAAGGCTCTCCTGATTTTTCTTCAACCGGTTCTTCTTTTTTTTCTGACGCTTTAGCAAGTTTTTCGAAATTCCAAACACCTTTTTCCTGGATGAGATTTATTTTAGGGGAGTATATTCCTATTTCGTTAAAGCGGATATTTCCTGTAAGAATCTGAAAGAGCGAATAATCAAAAACTAACCTGTCAATACGGATCATTTCTCCTTTGAAAGGTTCCGGATTATAAATAACAATATCCTTTATATCAAAGCCGGAAATAAGATTGAAATGTTTGACATCGAGTTCAAGCCGCCCATTCATATATTCCGGGTAATATTTTTCGGCTAAACGCTCAACCCGTTTATCAGACAAAAAGAGCACGGCTATAGTCAATACAACAAATATAAAAGCCGCAATTGAAAACGGGGCAATGATCAAGATTTTAAATATACGCTTTTTACGCGACGGTTTCTGCCATTTATTAACGGACCTATCCGCTACATCTTTTTCCATTTATTCCACCCTTGATTAGCGCATTTTAAAGCCTAAAGAGAATGATTCAAGCATATTTTAGAGCTTTTTACGCATAACTTTTACTGAATGACCAAAACTGTCAACTTCATCCGAATACCCTATCCATCCCAATGATGAATAGTATTTTTCGAGATGAGCGGAATCCCGATAATCAACAAATAAAAACATTTCACTAAACCCAAGCCTTCCAGCCTCTTTTTCGCAGACTCTCACGAGCGCTGATCCAACTCCTTTATTTCTGTATTCCGGAAGAACATATAAAGAAGAAAGCCATGGAGATAAATCCTTACGCGAAAGAAGGTCGAATTGTTTAAGAGAGACCATACCGCAAGTTCTGATTTCATCTTTTGCTACAAACGCAGATGGAAGAGAATTTACATTACATCTTTTGCGGTAATCTTTCAAGACCGCATTGTATGAAATATTATGGGGGGCAAACCATTTCTCATGCGCCCATTTTGCCATAATGTCAACAGACTTCATAGATGATGATAAATGGATAATTCTGACTTTAGGCATTTTTTCTCTTCGGGAGCGATAGTTTCATTTTTATCGAAATTATTCTAATTATTATTATTAGCAGTATCGAAGAAATTACAGCGGCGTTATCAGCAAGAGAAAAGAATCTCATTATAAAATAAGCAAAACCACCAGCAATACATGCTGTTGCGTATATCTCACGGCTTAAAACCATGGGGCTTTCAGTACAAAGAATGTCCCGGATCATGCCTCCTGCAACAGAAGTAGTTACTCCCATCATTACACAAAAAACAGGAAGAAGATCCGCATCAAGCGCTTTCTTTATCCCGATTATTGTAAAGACTCCCAGCCCTACAGCATCCGAAAGAGATAAAAATAGTTTAATTCTCAACACTCTTCTCCCCATAATCAGAGCCGCAAGAACTCCGCATATTACAGCTATGAAATAGTTGAAATCTTTTAGCCAGAAAACCGGAGAATGACCTAGAAGCACATCCCTGATTGTTCCCCCGCCGACAGCAGTAACAAACCCGACAACAAGAACGCCAAAAATATCGAGTTTTTTCTGAACACCTAAAAAAGCTCCGGTAACAGCAAAAATACATGTTCCGAATAAATCTAATGGATAAAGCATAACACCGCCTGAAAGTGGAATAATACATTCAATACGTTATTTTGTAAATAATTTATGTGAGATTAAAGTTCAAATTATTTGGTTGTTATTGTTGTATTTTTCCTAATTCCAGCCAGATCCTCTTGATAGTAATCACAAGTCCGTTATTTCTATCATTTCTATTAATATCAATTTTATACTGAAGAGCATAGTTATCCAATTTCAAACAAAATGTATTAAAATCCTCATTGCTTTTTTCTTTAAAGTCATTCCCGAAATATTTCTTTATCCAAGCGTTCAATACACTTGAAACCGAAACCTTACCAAATTTCCTGAAATCAATACAGCTCTCATACTCTTCACTTTCCAGATAAAAATGAACTATCTTATACACTAAACCTTTAGGTTGATACTTAACGGTACGGCAGAGAACAATCTTCTTCTTTATATCGTATTTTAAAACAGCATCTTTTAGAATCATTGTAATCAATTTCGACACAGAAGTTTTATAGGCTTTACTAGCCCGAACGAGCAGAAAGTAAGACACTAATTCAATATTAATACTGCTTCTAAGCCTCATATAGTCCTCCGTAATTAATACGGAAGTTCTTATATATTTATCATATTTTTTTTAAAAAGATTCCCTGCATCCGCCGCATTCATAAGCGGAAGCAGGGTAGAGGAGAATGAAATTGTTAGAATAATATCATTTTTTGCGTTTTGGCACAGAATTGAATACATCAGATTCTATGACGCCATCCGTGAGATGTATTGTTCGCCGGGCACGCTTGGCAAAATCAGGTTCATGAGTTACCATAATTATCGTGGTTGAAAGGTTTTTGTTAATCTTTTCAAAAATATGCATAACTCTTTCACCGTTTTCAGAATCAAGATTTCCGGTCGGTTCATCAGCAAAAAGAATACGCGGTTCCATAATAAGCGAACGGGCTATCGAAGTACGCTGGAGCTCTCCGCCCGACATCTGTGCAGGAATCTTATCCTTGCATTTTTCAATTTCAAATTCATGCATCAGTTCAACAGCATATGAAGCCTTTTGCTTTTCCATTTTTATTTTACGTGCGGGCATCAGGATATTTTCAAATGCGGTAAGCTCCGGCAAAAGATAATGAAACTGAAAAACAAATCCTATCTTTTGATTTCTAAATTCATGTGTTTCTCTGCTCGGCATACGGTGCACCTCTTCACCAAGAACAAAAACACTGCCTGACGTGAGAGGATCAAGACCGCTTACTGTATAAAGCAGAGTCGATTTCCCAGAACCGGAACGTCCTGTCACAGAAAGAAATTCGCCTTCATCTACAGTAAAGTTTAAGCTCTTGAGTATCGTCACCGGCGGATGCCCGAAGCTTTTCACCATATCTTTACATTCAATTATTTTCATCAACTTGTGCCCTTAATAATTTCAATCGGCGAAAGTTTTCCGGCTGAACGCGCAGGAAAATAACTCGCCACAAGAGCCGAACCGAATACCAGAACAAAGCTCTTAACATAAATCATAATATCCCAGGAAATTCTCATGTGACCTCTTCCCATCGGAATTTTGAGAGTTTCAAGATATTTACAGAAGAAAAATGCAATTGCTTCACCTGCAGCTACTCCAGCGATACCGATAAGAGCACCCTGAATCAGAAAAAGAAATACCGTGTCATTTTCAGTATAACCGATTGAACGCAGTATTGCAATTTCCTTCTGCTTATGATTTACAACCATATTAAGAATATTATAAATACCGAATGCAACTACTACTATAAAGGTTATCGTAGTAACGTCGCGAACCGTATCCTGAGTCTTTGTCATTGACAGGAAATTTTCATTCGCCTGATCCCAGCTTTCCACATCATCGACAGAGCCGCTCTGCCACCTTGTTGCAGTTTCAGCAGCTTTGGAAACATCTTCAATCTTCACTATAATTTTATTGATATAACCCGGCTTGCCGATCATTTTCTGAACTGTTGAAATTGATGTATATAGCGTCTGCCCGTCTGTTCGGAAATCTCCAGTGTCGAATGTGCCGATTATTCTCATCGGAAATATCGAACCGTCAGGAGACGCAACTATAACAGTATCATCCTTCTTGAGTCCGAAGTCTTCAAGGAAGCGTTTGCCGGCAAATACAAGAGAAAGACCGTTTGTCACCTCATTAAGATCCCCTTCCACAACATATTCAAAAAGATTCGTTGCATTCCTGTGCTTTTCCGGATATATTCCTGTTAATGAAACAGATTTCGAAAAATTGCCTTTTGTAACAATGAATGTCTCAGAAGCAATGGGAGCATAATTCTTAACTTCAGCCATCGAATCAAGTTTCGCAAACCATTTCACAGCGCTTGTCAGATTAGCATTTGACCTGCGTCCCGTCGGAGTATTAAGCCATTTCACATTTGATCCTTCATAAAACAGTCCTTTGACGTTTTCTTCAGAAATCGTTTCGTTTCTGGGAGAAATTCTGATATGTCCGTCTCTTTCTATAAGATTGGAAATCATGTATTCTTTGAATCCGAGCTGCATTGCCGAAAAAACAATGAACCCCCCGGAACCCATTACAATTGCCGTAAAAGTCAAAAGAGTCTGACTCCTCCGCGTGAAAATATGTTTTAGAGCAAGAAACCACATACTTTCTTATTTCCTCTTCTTAACAGACTTGGATACGTTTAAAACTTTATCATTCGGAAGAATACTGCCGTCGGTTACTTCAACCCATTCCGCGTCTATCATTTGCGTTTTCGGTTTTAATGGAATTTTTTTCCCGCCGCGAAGAACAACAACTCCTTCATTGGTCACGGCAGATGACGGTATCATCATGGCATTATCTCTCACGGCAATTTTTACAGCAACATCGCAGGTCATCTCCGGAAGGATTTCTTCAGGAACAGAATCAAGAGCTATATTCACAAGAAATTCCCCGTCAGAAGGAAACACCGCAGACACTCTTCCGTTAACTTTTTTATCGCGCAGCATTTCAAAAGAAACCTCAGCTGTCTGATTCTTTTTTATTCTTAATACTGATTCCTGATCAAGAGATATCTGCACGTAAAGTTTTTTCATATCAATCACAGAAAGCACATTAGCATTGGTGGAAACCAGCTCATTTTCCTTAAAATTAACAGATGTGACTGTTCCGCTTATCGGAGATCGCATTGTGATCATGTCGCTTGTAGAAAGCAACGGATCTCCCTTATTGACCGACGAACCTTCAACAACATATATGCGTGAGATGGCACTGTTATTTCCCATCCTCAAATTATAATAAATAAGCGGCTTAACAGTTCCGAGAGCATAAACAGCATCGACTACCTTGCCGGTTTTTACCGGAACAAACTGACCATTCTTCTTCAAATAAAAAACAGCAAGCAGAACGGCAACAATCAGCGATACTACAATAACAACTTTCTTCTTCATACTCATCAGAAATCACCGCCTGAAAAATCGTAAGAAAAATTATTAGCCGAAGTTTCTTCACTTATAAGATAGGCTGCATAGGTTTCATCTTTTTCACCAAGCACTTTGCTGAAAAGCATCACCGAAACGGCAACAGCCAGAAGAAAAGCGGCTGCCTTAAAATAATAATTCTGCAGTGATGCATTCTGCTGATTTACGTCACGGAATAAAGGACTAGAAACTATTAATTGGATCATGTTCTTTTCCCACTTTGCGCTTTCCATTCTGAATTCAATCGCGCGAGTGAATGAATCTTTTTTAACTCGTGAATTCATAGTCATCCTCCTTCATCAGTTCTTTCAGCATTGCCCTGGCACGGTGACTTCTAGATTTCACCGTGCCGCATTTTATATCAAGCTTTTCAGAAATTTCTTTCTCGCTTCTGCCGTCAGCCATCAATGAAAGAACATCTCTGTACTTGGCCGGAAGCTTCGAAATATATTCACGCAGAAATTCATAGTCTTCATCATAAGGTTTTTCATCACGGCTTTCTTTTACAAGATCAGCTTTAATTGCTTTATGTGCTTTAATCTCTTCGCGTCTCAGCTTCTCGGAAGCTCTTAAAGATTCATTCTTGGCAATCGTATATAGATAATTGTTTCTGCTTCTAATATCAGGAAAAACCTTTTTATCTGCATTTCGTACAAAACGTATATATGTTTCCTGAACAACGTCATCTATATAATGAGTATACTGCCGCGAAAAATGTCTTCCGACTGCAGAAAGAACTATTTTCTTAGTTTCACGGAACAATTCTGCAAATTCATTTTCCGTCATGTCGTTCCGGTCCGCGGTTTCTGAATTTCATATGACGGCACATTTTTTCTCTGAAAATCTTTTTCTGTTCATCTGTGAGAATTTTTTCACCTTCAAACCGCAGTCTCATAAAGCTTATCTTATTATCTCTTTCTATCGAATCAATTTCTTCAAGCACTTTGGTTATTTCATTTTCATTGAACTCAGAAGCTGAAGTCAGCGTGAAAAGTTTATCACGCTTCTCTTCAATTTTTTTTCTATTTTCTCCAAGCTTTGCATTAAACGGCTCGTGAAGCGTACGAAATTTTAAAATCTGCTCATCAGTCAGATCCAGATCGGATTTCATTCTTGAAATCATTTTTTCAAAATCAAGCGGTCTTCGCATATCCGGATTGAAACCAGTTACCAATGAAAATATAATAAATGCTGAAAGAACCAGAATAGCGCTTCCCATCAGCACAAATGCGATTTTTATTTTTTTCATATCTTCCTCTTCTTATCTAATAAATCACATTTTCGCGGAAAAGGTTCCAACTTTTTTAAAAAATGCCCGAGAAACGGGCATACTTCCAAAGGCTTCGCCTTTGAGATTCCTTGTTCGCATGGATCATGCGATAATATTCAAAGGGACGAGGAGCTCAGTCGCCGCTCCTCATCCCTTTGAGATCCCACTCCTGGCTTTTTTTCGCTTCGATTTTCGCACCGCTTTCAGCGGATTGCGAAAGCTCCGCTTATATTGTATCAGCCTTCAGCTGATAGATTAGGTTCTTTTTCTGTTCATTTACATTTTGCGTTTGCATTCGTTCGTTATCACTCATCTCTTGCCCCGGCTTCTGACAATCGGATCCTTATGCCCCATTGATTTCAATGACGACATAAGGCCGCTTATCCGTAAGCCGGTTGGGAGTTTAATTTGTTCAAAGAAAAGCTCTATCACGTAAATCATCTGAACGTCCAGAATCTTGCTTAACTCAGTTTGGTTTTGCCTTGATTCTGGCAGGGCAAAATCCATAAGCAACGTTAGACGAAACTCATTTTTCTAAAAAGACCATAGTAAGGGTGTTATTCTTTTTCTAATTCTTGTAATAATTCTTTTGCTTCTTTTACCCCATTTTTTTGTGCTTTTTTAGCCCAGAATTTAGCCCTAAATTTACTTTCAGGTGTAGAAATTTTATTTAAGAAAAATGCCAAATGATATTGAGCATATACATGTCCATTTTCAGCAGCAATTGTTAACCAATACATCATTTGTTCAACATCATATAAATATAATTCATAATAATTAAATAACTTAAATGCAGCCTCACTTGAACCTAACAATGCCTCTTTTTTAATTTTAATTAAATCCTCTTTGCTAATATTAAAACTTTCATTTATCATAATAGCTTTTTTATCTTCCATTTTAGCCTCAGAGGCTAAAATATTTAATAAACTACCAAAGAATAAGATAAGTAAAATTGTCATATTTGTGTATTTAATTTTCATTTATTATTTTCCTCTTTTCTGTTTTCTGGTTTCGCTGTAAAAAAACAAATTTAACTTCACTTTCAAAATCTGACTTGATAGGTTTTTCTTTATCTCTAGGTACTACATATGGTTCACCACCCCAAGGTAGTCAGCAAATATTATTTGGTGCTTCAACTTTCGCTTCTTTACCACTTAAATTAGCCATTTCTTGTGCTACTTCTTGTGCAAAATTTTTAGCATCAACATCCGATTTTACACGAGTTCTACAGCTTATTAGTTTTACAATCATTCCAGATTTAAAATTTTCATGATTAACATTTACTTTTGTTAATTCTTTTGGAGTAAATCTAGAAATATAATATTCTTTTTGCATCCCCTCTGGTGAACCATGTCCTACAACTGTAAATGTATTTTTTGGTGATTGAAGTATAATAGCCTGTTTGCACAATATAGCATCATTTTTATTTCTGTCTTTATCTATAAAAATGATATCGGCAGACCATCTAGATCTAAAAAGATAATTGGATTATTTTCACCATTATGGTATGCATCTAAATTTACTGTATTAAAGACACCCCTTCCAGGAAGATTTTCATTATGCTGTTCAGCTTCCTTGCTTATTGGTGCAACCGGCAAATACTCCCCAGTCGCAAGCAGTGGATCAGTACTTATCCACTTACAGAGCTTCGCGTCATAGTACCGCGCACCGTAATAATAGAGTCCTGTCTCCGCGTCCATCTCCTTCGAGGTAAACCGAAACTCTGTCTTATCCACTATCGCAGCCTCATCGTACAGCGTTTCACGACAAGGTTATCAGAAAATTACGTCATTTCATAATCAATTTACTGCCTAAATATTCGATTGAATCATTACTTTTGAAACTCATGATCTAACCATTCTCCTCTAAGTACTCAGCGAATTACCTAGAAAGAACATCATCTATAAAATCCTGTTTCCGTATAGTGATATCAGCTTGATCAAATATATTGAAATCGATATCAAAACGCATAAGGATGCCGCAATATGATGACTTAATATAACCGTCGAACGTTATACTGCTTTTTATCTCAAGAGTTTCGCTTTCTCCCGGAGATATTTCTGCGATTTTATATTCATCAACAACCTCTGTTCCATCTTCTTCATTTTCATCAGAAACTTCAACTTCCTGATCGTAATATACGCGGATTATTCTGTCAGAATCATTATTTACAGTGAGTTCACCGTTATCTGCGCCGCTACAGGAAACAACACCTGATACAATAAACAAAAACAATATTAAGCGCATTCTTATCATGGAAAATCCCCCGTTTCAATCGTTATCGTTTGTTGATCGCCGGATGAGATATCAACATCATAACCGCGCACCGAACCATCATATATAATTGAAAACTGCCCGTCGATATGAATCCTGTATTGAATAGTTATATAAAAGAAGTTTCCCTGAGCAATAGTATTCATTCGCTGTTCAGGAACACCGTCCTTCTCCCTTATGCGGTATACAGCAATAGTTTTATCAGTATTATTGATAATTTTAATTTTTTTTAAACTGGTTTCAAGATCTTCTTCGGGATCATCTGAATAATCACAGGAAGAGAAAAAAAACAAAATACATAATATTAAGATGGTTTTATTCATAATAAATAAAACCATCTTGTACAGTCAAAAATCAAGTTCTTTTTGTGGACTAAGAAACTTCTCTGGCTTTATACAGAAATTCGATCGCCGAATCCGAATCTCCACGCAGAAGATAACACAAACTCAGCGAAACCATCGTCTTCGCATCATGAGTTTCTTCGGCTTTTTTTTCAAGCGTCTCAATCTTCGAATCCATTGTTCCATATTTATCCGAAAATGTTTCGAGAGGAAGCGCGGAAAGATAAGCTGAATAATCGGTATATTTTTTATCTGATTTAGACAATTCCAGAACTTCTTCTTTTGATTCTTCGATACGCCCAAGATTAAGAAGAACCTTGTAGCGGAGCTTTTTTGCAGTGACATTTGACGGATTGATCAAAAGAATTCTGTTTGAAAGTTCTTCCGAACTTTCAAAATCGCCGCGTTCGTATTTCAGCATTGAAAGCGCGATAAGTGCGACTTCGTTTGCAGGCGAGACTGTAAGAACTTCATGAAAGCAGGATTCTGCGGCTGTAAAATTATTCATTCTGCTGAAAGCAAGACCAAGCATCAGCTTCGCAGGCATGAAGCTTTCTTTCATTCCGCGCGCCCTGTCAAAAAACAGCACAGCTTTTTTATAATCCGCCAGTTTATAGTAAATATTTCCTATATTGAAAATGGAAAGATAGTCGGGTTCTATTGAAACGGCCTTTTCAAAACAAAAGAGAGAATCAATCGTTCTGTTTAATTTTGAATAAAGAGCAGCCATTGAAAGCAAAGCTTCTCTATGTCTCGGTTCATCCTTTCCGATTCCCGCATAGTGATGAATAGCTTCCTCGGTTTTGCCCTGCATTTCAAAATAATATGCCTGCTCGAATTTGCTTTTTGAATTGAAATTATCCGAGATCATTTTGAAGCCGCCACCCTGTTTCTTCCGGATTCTTTTGCCTTATATAAAGCCTTGTCGGCACGTTCGATTATATCTCTTTTTTCAAAATCCCTATTGGGATCATACTGCGCGACGCCGATACTGACAGTTACGTGCAGAGGCTCCTTCTGTCCCGTAAATTCATAAGCCTCAACCCTTTTTCTGTAACGTGAAGCGATCATCACGGCTTTTTCTATATCGGTATCAGGCAGAATTACTGCAAATTCCTCACCGCCGTATCTTGCAGGAACATCAAGCTTTCTGAAAGCTTCTTTAAATATAACAGCAACCTCTTTCAGGACAATGTCACCCTGCTGATGGCCGTAGGTATCATTGAATTTTTTGAAGTGATCTATATCAGAAATAAATACGCTCAATGGCGTCTTGTATCTGTTTGCATTTTTAATTTCATCGAGCAGTTTCTGCTGAAAATAATGATGGATATAAAGCTTTGTCATTCTATCCATCGTTGCCATCTGATAAAGGCGTGAATTTTCAACGGCAATTGACGCAAAGCGTCCCAGACCGCGAAGAAATTCGCGCTCATCGGCAGAAAAAAGTCCGCCCTGAATTTTGTTTCCGATTATAACAATTCCATTGAGGGAATTTTTGGATTTCATCGGAACAAGAAGATTCGGCTCAAGCGATTTCAGGATATTCAAGTCTCTGACCAGTTCGGCATGTTCATACAACGACTCAAATTCAACAGGAAATGGATTGTCTGTAAGATAAATTGAAAGAGGTGAATCACCCGGAAGAAGAAGCGCCGGCGAAATGCTGTCTGCCGGATAACCCTTTTTATTCACGATCATAAAATTCGGATTGTCGATATCTATTTCAAGCATGATAGCGATTTTCTCTATGAACATCTGACCGATACAGCTGTAAAGGATGGAATCAACAAGAGAATTGAATTCGAGATTGGAGGATAAACTTGCTCCAACCTCGATCAGATTTCTCATATCATAGACTTTTTTATCCAATGCATCAATGATGGTCTGGTCGGCGATTTTTTCCGACCTCATCATCTCAATGAATTCTTCGTTCGGAGTCAATCCATCCATAATTTATCCTGCCGCCGAATTACTTATCCAGAATATTAATTTCTTCTATAACAGCATCTTCAACAGGCTTATCTCCAGGAGCTGTTTTGAGAGACTGAATTTTCTCGACAACATCCATTCCTTCGATAACTTTTCCGAAAACAGTATGCTTTCCGTTCAGCCAGTCACAACCGTCTTTTTTGGTAACGATAAAAAACTGCGAACCGTTTGTGTTAGGTCCGGCATTAGCCATGCATATTGTTCCGTATTCAATTTTCGCGATAAGTTCTCCGCCCGTCATTACGGCAGCGTTTATCTTTGTTTTTTCCTTATAAAATTCAACCGGATGTTTTGTAAGCGGTTTTGCAGACTGTTTCTGCTGGCATTCGTTTACAATGGCAAGAAGCTCTTTATCCGCATTGGCTCCGTTTGCCTGAAAGTAAGGAAGAAGAATCTGATTGAAAACAAGCATCGCCTCTTCATCAGTCGTAAAATTCCCCTTAATTTCTGTTGCCTTGCTTTTATCAAAACATTCGTCTTCGAAGTTGTAGCCGGGACCGCTGGTTCCTTTTCCGAGAGGACATCCGCCCTGAATCATAAAATCCTTTATAACTCTGTGGAAAATGAGACCGTCATAATACTTCTTCTTGAGTTTTTCACCCGAAACAGGATGAGTCCACTCTTTTGTTCCTGAAGCAAGTCCGACAAAATTTTCTACCGTAATAGGTGTTTTCGAGTGCCAGAGCTCGAGTTTGATTTTTCCGTGGTTTGTGACAATTTCTGCGTACATAGTATCCTTATAATCGATTTTTTTTGCTGTGCATTCAAGAGCAAGCATCACAAGACATAAAGCAATGACTTTTTTCATGTTTCTTCCTTATTTCATAAATATTTCAAATCTTTCCTTCGGAACCTTGCAAATAGGACATATTTCCGGCGGATTGGTTCTCGCGCAAATATATCCGCATACAGTACAACGCCAAACGGGATATTTTAAATTCGCTGTTGAAACCGTTTCCGCAGATGAATCCTTTCTTTCCGCACTTCTCCTTTCCGGAACAGGCTTAAGCTTCTGCTTTCCTTCAGCAACAGCCTTGTTCACATATAAAGCGCAGTAACAGGCTCCGAACTCATTGATATCCTGATCTCTGTAGTCGCATGGGCATATTATGTCAAGGTCTTCATTTTTTGTTCCCGAAGCCAAACGGCACGGGCAAGCTTGATATCCGTAACGTTTTTCGTTTACGATGAGCCCTTCGATCAGGGCAAGCGTGAATGAATTATCGGGATTAAGAATATAACCACCTGAATCAGCCGCGGATTTGATCTTTTTATAAAGATCCTCTATTTCTTTTTCCGAAACTTCTGAACTCATATTAAAAGCTCCAGCTTGATTTTCTCTTCGTCAAATCCGACTACGCACGAGGAATTATTAAGAACAAGAGTTGGATACGAACATGCCGGATTCCATTTCTTGAGTGTTTCCTTAACTTTATCTTTTTCTTCGGATTCGAGAAGATCCACAAAAACATATTCAAACTGAACATTATTGGACTCAAGAAATTCCTTGGTCTTTTTGCACCAGATGCAGGTACTCAAACCGAGAAGAAGCACATGTCCCTTATCAGTTCCTTCAACTTTAATCGTATTCATCGCAACCTCTCATATATTATCGCACAAAATTCATTTATTGGCAAATTAATTATCCTGACTTTTCTCTTCTCCGAAAATATAAACATCATATTTATCGGTGTCAACGGGCTCAGAAAGTATCAAAACATTTGAGACAGCATCCCACTTGAAGTCATTTATTATATCTTTTCCGAAATAGCCGTTATTTTTAGGAAGAAGCTGAACAAGCCATACACCTTTGAATGAAACATTTTTGGAACTGAATTTACGGCAGGAATCATCAATTGCGGTAGCATTTCCGTCTAACGGCCATTCAAAATATGCGCGGATTTCTCTTGTCATATCAGCAGAGCTCATAGACCCGATACTGCAGGCGCCTTTCGATGTTGAATACTGAAGCATGTATTTTTCATCACCTTTAACGCACAAAATCAGTTTTATCTCATTCTTTTTCTCATCATATGAATAATCTGTACCCGCCTTTCCGATTTTTCCGTTACAAACAAATCTAATATTAGAAGCTTTTTCACCGCCTGTAACCATTACGCATAGCGGCGTCTCAAACTTTCCTTCCGCCCTCACAATATATGCGGAATTATCAATTTTTCTCTTAACTTCTATCAAACCTGTTTTATCATCGTAAATCCATTGATTACGCGGCAGTATAATCGTCTCACGCTTTCTACCGAGAGATTCAGCAGGAAGCATTGTGCTTACAGAAACGCTGTCTATCGATTTAAACTTTATAGCCGGAAAATAACGGCCCTGAGTTCCCTCAACAGGTTCAGCATTTAGATTATGGGGGCTTTTCTGTACGGAATAAACAACCGAAGAAATAAAACAAAAAGATAAAGCAATCAGACAAAATTTAAATTTCATAATGACCCTCTAACGGCAATGCCTGTCTTATTCAAAAATTGAGATGAGCTCAGGTCAAACCAAAAATTTCTTGACGCTTTGACCGCCAAAAGCCGATGCTTTTCATGTTCAAGGGGTATTATAATGAAAAAGATCATTTTTCCGGTAATTTTCTGCATCACGGCTTTTCCTTTATTTGCAGACTACAATTCCGCTCTCAAGCTTTTTACGGAAGGCAAATACGATGACTCTTTAAAGGTAATTGCAGAAGAACTTGATGCCGCCAAAGACATGACTGCAGATTCTCCCAACTACAAACTCCGTTTTCTTGCAGGTCATAATCACTGGAAAATGAAAAGATACGAAAACGCGCTCTCTCATCTCGGAAGATGCCTTCAGATAAGACCGAATGACACAAACGCGATGATTGACGTCTGTCTCGTTTATCTTGAAATGAAAAAATATAACGATGCTGTAAGAGTCGGTCAGAAAATCGCCGAGAAAGAAAAAAACAATGCCATGGCTTATTTTATAATAGGAAAAGCCCGTTACGGTCTCGGAAACTTCTGGGGCGCAAAGGAACTTTTTGAAAAAGCGACTTCTGCCGATTTTGAAATGTACGCGGCGTGGAATGAACTTGGAAAAACATTCATGATGCTTAAAAAATATCCCGAAGCGGAAATCGCGTTCGCAACAGCTTATTCAGTAAACCCTTCTTCTCCGGAAATTATGAATAACTTTGCTGCAAGCTATTTTGCGCAGGGCAAAAAAGACAAAGCTGCAGAAATGATAAAGAAAGCTGCCGAAGCCGATAAAACAAATCCGGCGATTCAGGCAAATCTCGGAAAATTTACAGCGAAATGAATCCTTATTTTAAGCAGCCCGTCATCGACTGGCTGCTAGAAAGAAATGATCCTATAATCAGAAACCTCACCGTCACAGAAATATTTCACGAAGATTATTCCGTTTCTTACGAAGAAGCGGCAGCATATTTCGAAAAAACTTTCAACAGCAAATCCTTCAAGTCTCTGAATTCTTATATTCTATATTTTACTTTTGCCGCAGAAAGCGCAATGCGCGCCGAAGAAAGCTTCATTCAGCCGCTAATCAAAAGAATAATTGAAAAATCATTTGTTGAAGGAAAAGGATTTTCACCCGAATGGAAACCGCTGACTCCATGCGCGGGATGGACGGGTTCAATATTAAGATCACTCATAAAAAGCGGTTACACCGGTGATGAAATCCACACATGCGCGGACTGGCTATTATCAATTCAGCGCCATGACGGAGGATGGATCTACTCACCTGTTGCGGGATTCAAAGACAGCATCAAACTTTATTTTACCGGAAAAACCGGCAGGGGACTTTTGCACGAAGAAAACGAAAAGTTTTCATCAAGCATAATCGCTACAGCATGCGTATTAGGAGCGCTTGCTCCTTACAAGAACATCTACAATAAATATCATCTGGAAATTAAAAAAGGAATCAAATTCCTGAAAAACGCAGTTTTCACTCTAAAAAATGAACACAAGGGAATTTACTGCAATGATGATTTCTCAAAAATAATATATCCGGTTTTGTCACAGACGGATTTACTTTCTATACTTAAACTTCTTGCCGAAGAAAACCAGCTCAACGACGGAATAATTCCTTACTTCAATAAAATAGTTTCTAAACAAAACTTATCCGGCAAGTTTCAACTCGAAGCCGACACTCACGGAACGGTACATTCACTGCTCGGCATAAAAAAAGGCAAACCCGACAAGTGGTGCACGCTGAACGCATACCGGTTGTTTTCGATGTGAATAAAGGCAAAACTTTTTCAGCAATTAAATATTGATTTATACTAAAAGATTATTTTAAAGACCGAACAGTTGGAACAATCTAATAACCAAGCTGATTTTTTAGAAAACTGATGAATGGAAGAAAATATGAAATCTATATCATTGCAAAACATTTCATATAATGGAATTATCAAGCATTTTACGTCCGGCAAGACTTATCAAGAAATAAATAATTTTTCTACTAACTTACAATTTGGTAAAATATACTGCCTAGATACTTTATTGGAAGATGATTGTTGGGGTATTAGCTGGATACTAACTGGAAAAATTAAATCAGATAAAGGTAATATTTTTTTAGACGATAATCACATCTCAGATTCTGAATTAAAAAAGATAGGTTGCACTATAGGCTTTACTGGTTATGAGAAATATTTGCTCGGAATAAGACTCCCTCAGAAAAGCGTTTTTTATATTATAAATGATAGTTTAAAGGCTTCTAAAACAATTTCAAGCATTGATGAATTGATAAATATTTTCTGTTTAACAACAGAGAGAATGTCGAGAAATTATTCAACGTATAGCGGAGAGAAATGGCGTCTTAGTGCTGCTATCGGCTACATGAATAACAAAAAAGTATTTTCTTCATATTGGATAAAGCCTGAAGTAATCATGATGTACAAGAATCTATGGCTGAAATCCATTTTGGAATTTCTAAAGGAAAATAAATGCATAGTTATTATACCTACACATTACAACGAAAACATGAAAGACTTATTTGATGAAATAATTAATTTAAAAGATTTACTTAATCAATAATTATTAATGAGAGTATGACCTTAATCTGATGAATAAAGAAGGATTAAATGGAAACATTATACACGCTTCTAGGTTTCACTTTTATTGTTTTACCTCTTATTTTTTTACAAAATATACTACACGGCAACGGATTAAAAGATTCTTTGAATGTCATTAAATGGTTTGCTATTATCTTCTATGTTCTTTTCATAACATACTCAATTTATGAGTGCAATAACCCGAGCGTACCGGTCGAAAACAATATCATATTTATAGAATAATTCTTCTTTGACATATTCTATAGGAAGTTTTAAAGTTATTTGTTTTGGTGATAATAATGACAAAACTTGAATTGATCATAAAAGGAATTACCGGCTCTTTTGAATCTATTCCGGAATACGATGATTATCTGATCATAGAATATAATTTCATAGATAAAGATAAAAAAGAAATATCTGAAATTTATTTTACGGCAATATCAGAATTTCATAAAAAGTTTGAACGGATTCTTCATCAAGGATTTTCCTGGGTAAATGTTTCCTTATATGGTATTTACAAAAAGAAATTACTGATTTGCATAGAAACGCCCGAAGAATCAAAAGGTGTTCCTTATGAACATGTTGCAATTAATACCTCCGGACCTTTTCTTGATGATAAACATTTGCCGATATGGGAAGTTTCGAAAATATATAAAATTATTCAGAAGAAGTTTTAGTAAAAAATGAAAACCAGCAAGAAAATATTAGGCATAGCATGGTTTATTATTTACTTCTCAATTATCGGAAGTGCGATTAGTATTTTTATACTGTATCCGCAAAAGCCTAAAATTGTCAATCTTGTTTGGACCTGGATTATTGTAATTCCTTTAGCAGTTAATTTCATTATTTCATATATTATTGGAAAAGATAAGAAAGATATATTAAATAACGATTTCAAACATGGCCTAACTGGACTATTCCTTTTCATTTTTTTAACATTTGTTTTGATTATGATCATCAAAGACGAATTCTATTATAAATAAAAATCAATTAAGGAGGACAAAATGAAATTAAAAACGATTCTGATCTTATTTGCTTTCATAATTATTTTCTGCATTGCTTCCGCTAAGGAAGAAACGAAATGGGGAGTTGTTTTTATTGACGGCAAAGCGGCCTATATCGATCCAACGCAATTAGATATGAGCGAAATGGGAGTGTCTAACAATATTATAACAAAGAATAAAATTGCGAATAATAAATCGATTAAAAATGGAAAAATTATTTGGGCTCAAGATAGAATTATTGTTTCAGATTCTAATATAGATTCTCCAACAATATCTATATCTGGCACGAGGATAGAATACAAATATAAGGTTGATCATAATGTAATGTTCTTATCAGAAGACGGAAAGACCTGGGAAGTACTCCAGATAAGCATAGTAGATGACAAGGAAAAGCAGATAGGTGGTAAATTCAAATATCCACAGCACATGATAATACATTTGAAATGCAAATGGTTTGAGAATGATTATGCGCTGATCGGAACCATCGGCTCATGAATTCAAGCGCGTTCGAATGCGCGGAAGAGATATTGAATAACAACAAACCCCATTTGAACTCAATAATTCCGATATAGAGAAATAAATCCCGAGGTGAAGAAAAATGAAATTATTTTACATTCTTCTGCTGCTGCTCGTTTCATGCACCGGAGGAACGCGCAGAAAAATATCATCAGAAAGTACATTCTCTAAAACCGCTACTATAATTATCGGAGAGAATAAAACAATAGATTCAAACTCACCGCGATATCCGGATTACTGGATTACGTTTTTGGATAACGGAAATAGCGGCGAATTGTGGGTTACCGATAAGTCTCATAGCTCAATGCCTTTGCGCGACATGCTAATCACTTATGAAATAAAAAATAATCCCGATACCGGAAAACCTGTCGATCTTTCATTCTGCTGGTTAAATAACGGGCTGAGCGTTGTAGTTTATTTAAACAATCAGCCTCAAGCAGTTATTAATTTCAATGATAAATACGGATTCTGCAAATCAGGTCTGCCTCCGCTGCAAGCCGGAATGGATTGGTCCCCCGAAGGACACAAGTGGAATGATATAAAATATGAACAGTTGATGAAAACTTTTAAAACAAACGGGAAATAAAACGATGTGCAATTCTAATATTTTAGACGCATTCCATATCGTTCGAAAAGATGCCGTTGTTTGGATGTTTTTTATATTTGTTAAGATAAGTCTTATCTTATATGCATTTTTTATTTTAATGGTTCTTATTTTTAAAAAATTTCCGTTTGGAAGGCATTATAATGATTATATAACGACAAAAGATTTGGGAATGTTTTTGTTTTCTTCTTTAGCAATATTTTCTCTGCTGGGTCTAGTCGTATTGTATAAGTTGATAATAATGATACATATAATAAAAAACCGGCAATATTTAACAGCAGAACTGCTTGAGACTGGTCACTATCTAAGCAAGGATTGTCGATATTTTTATTTTAAGTATTTATATAGAGGAAAAGAATTTTACGGAATTTCGGCTTATCATCAATCAGCTTATGAAAAAATGCCTATCAATTTCAAAGAGACAATGATAATGATAAATTCCAGAAAACCGAAAAGACTTCTTCCTGTAGAAATAATGGGTATTAGTAAAAAATATTTCAGGTAGGATACTTTAGAATAAAACCCTGCTATAAGAGATTTTACTGATTGAACATTTCCATTTTGCCGTGTTTGGCAAATTCCACATTAACTGTTTTACGAATGAAATCTATAGTATAAAAGATTACAAAATCTTTTATTATAAGGTATCTGTACCCTTTCCATTTCGGGTTTATGGTCTCTTTCCCCATTTCAGGGAAACATTCAGTATCCGTCAAATTAACGCATAGATATCAGTATTTTTCGACATTTGCAATCAGATTTTAATATCATTGGCTGATAGATTGCACGGAAGAAGCTTTTCAATTTCTTCATCAGATTTTGCTTCCGGAAG
>Ga0208940_1000297_pt1 | contig 65719 bp, 55 predicted proteins | sample AD_JPNNA6_MetaG_FD_184445 | JGI IMG/M metagenome (GOLD analysis project Ga0208940, IMG submission 184445) | Active sludge microbial communities of municipal wastewater-treating anaerobic digesters from Japan - AD_JPNNA6_MetaG (SPAdes) (version 2) | ecosystem: Engineered > Bioreactor > Anaerobic... | reverse complement strand
CCGTCTATCCCCGGCGCCATGATCATGTCCAAAACCAAAAGATCCACCCGATGATCACACAGGTAAGCCACCGCCTCCCTTCCGCCGGAAACTGCATGAACCTTGTAGCCCAAACGCTCCAACAAGCCGGTAGCCACTTCGCGCTGCTCGGCAATATCATCCACCACCAGAATGGACTCCCCCCGCCCTAAGTAACGCTCGAGGGGAATCTTCTGTCCGGGCATGGCCAGTCCCTCTCGTGTCACCGGAAAATACAGCGTAAAATCAGTGCCTTTCCCCTCTCGGGAAGTCACTTCAATATGGCCGTGATGATCCTTGACTGTCCCCCAGACAATCGCCAGCCCCAATCCGGTGCCTCTTTTCCCCGTACCCTTGTTCGTGTAAAACGGCTCAAAGATCTTGTTGAGGTTCTCGGCGGGAATCCCCATTCCAGTATCGGATACGCTCAAAACAACGTACTCGCCCTCCTCGATCCGGTCGTGACCCTGGATATCGCGGTCGAGGTAAATATTGTCCGTCCGGATAAACACCTCGCCGCTGCCGATAACAGCTTCAGCGGCGTTCCCCAGCAGATTCATCAGCATCTTTTCGATATGAACAGGAGAAGCCTTGATGTTTAACAGGTCGCTTCTGCAGTCCGTCCGGAAGGTCACCCCCTGGTTTTGTGCCTTAATCCTCTCAAACTCCATCGTCTTGAGAAATCCTTCAATGACCGTGTTCAAATTGACAACTTCCGTCTCCGTAACCCCACGCCTGGCCATAGTAAGCAGGTCCTGAATGATTGTCGCCCCCTTTTGCGTGGATTGCATTATTTTTTGGGCAATAGTCCTCGACTGGTGGCCGCCGGCAAGCTGGATGAGAAGCAGCTCCGAATATCCGGTCAACGCCCCCAGAACATTGTTCAGGTCATGGGCTACCTTGCCGGCGATCCTTCCCAGTATTTCCATCTTCTCCGCCCGCTGCAGACGCTCCTGCATCTTTTTCTGCTGTGTTTCGGCCAGCTTCTGCTCGGTGATGTCGTTGTACAGAACCTGAAACCGCCTGGCGCCGCTCCACATTATTTCCTTTCGAAAAACGCGCAGATGACGGACGCTCCCGTCCCTTCTTAAAATGCTGACCTCGTATTCGGAAGGCACATGAGAGTTGTTCTTTCTTTTCTCTTTCCGCTTCTCGTGTTCGGCAAAACTCTCAGGCGTATAGCGCTCCCGGGCAGGAATCGCGTCAAGCTCTTCCATGCTTTGACACCCATAGATATCCAGAAGTGTCCTGTTGGCGTAAATCATTTTACCTGTCTCATAGATAATGCGTACTCCGAGTGGAGAATCTTCGAGGGAACGCCGGAAATTTTCTTCGGCCTGCCGGAGCGCTTCTTCCATTTGTTTGCGCTCGGTGATTTCCAAAACGGAAACAATCCCGGCAGGACTCCCGTTGTACATGATGGTCTCCCCGGAAAGGTCAACCCACTTGACGGTCTTGTCCTTTGCAACAATACGGCATTCATATCGTTTGGTGACAGGTATGCCCTGCTGGCGCTTCTGGCCGCGCTCCCTGACCGATTGTCTGTCTTCCGGGTGGACGATCTCCCAGAAATTCATGGAGACGAGTTCCTGGCGAGAAAAACCGGTGATCTCCGTCGCTGCCTGATTGGCATAAATCCATTTATCGTTTTGAAACAACAAAATGGCGGTTGGAGAAGATTCCGTGAGGATGCGAAATCTTTCTTCGCTTTCCCGCAGGGCTTCTTCCGCCTTTTTACGCCGGGTGATGTTTCGGCCGACACACACAACACCGGCAATTTTCCCATCATGTATAAAGGGAGCACCGCTGACCTCGGCCAAAACCAGAGTTCCGTCTTTAGCGATAAATTCATAAATCGAAGGTGGATAAATTGAACCTTTGAGTATCTGGCTGAGATGATCGACGGCCTGCTCCATAGATTGCGGCGACAAAATGGCTCCCAATTCAAAAAGGGGACGCCCGGTGAAATCCTGTGGTTTATATCCCAGGACATTCTCCACGCTCGGAGACATGCTCAAAATGATTAGATTGATGTCGAAGACAAAAATAACGTCTGAAATGTATTCAAAATTCAGATGATACTTTTTCTCCAGTTCCCTGAACTCACGGGCCGCCTCCTCCAGATCCGGTCTTATCGTTAAGTCTTCCCCGGACAATCCGATTCCCTCATCGGAAGGTTTTGCCATGACAAGATTCTTTTTTTTCTTTTCAGCGAGCAGATTGCTCAGAGTCTTGATCAGGGTTGGCAGCTCCTCCTGTTTGCTCACAAACAGGTCGGCCCCGAGCGTCAACGCGGTTTTTTCGAACAGGGGGTCGGTACAGGCAGCCGCAAAAAAAACAAATGGAATGTTTTTAAGTTTTTCGTCCGCTTTACAATTACGGCAGAAGGTATATCCGTCCATCACGGGCATCGGAACATCGGAAATAATGAGATCGGGGGGCTCAGAACACGACATTTCCAGGGCGGCGCGGCCGTCCCGCGCTTCACGAACATTCCAGCCCTGCTTCTCCATGACTCTCTGGAGCGCGGTCAGACTCCCTGCATTATCACCAGCAACGACAACGTTTATTTTCATATGATCCTTATGAAACGAGATGATTCTGAAACGCCAGCTTGAACCATAACCACATCATTACGGTAAAACGTACCCTCCTCAATTACCGATGGGGGAAACCCTTTAAAGAAATCATTTTGGCTTGCCCCGTCAGAAAGTCAAGAAAAAATTACTTGTCGGCGTGAACAGGCAGTTCCCGATAAATAGTATATATCGTTGCTTCCACACTTAAGGCTATGGGCAAAGGCTGAACCGGCGGGCATACACCAACTTTTCTTTTTTCTTTTGTCGCCCCTCGCGTGATACGGCTCCCCGATAACTTGCCGAGGACACATGCCCTTTGCTCCGTATAATTTCCGCTTAAATAATTGACAAAAAACAATATGAAACATTATAATTCTGACAAGACAGCGGTTTACGTGCCAGACTGTCCAAAAAAAGTTGCGCCGGTAACGATACTGGTTTCCCGCAATGTGAACATGTCCGGGAACCACAAAGAGCAAATCTTCATAGGAGTAAATAATCATGAAGCCAGACGAGCAGTGCCCTTCCTGTGGAAAAATGGTGCAGGCTGATGCTGTTTTCTGCCCCGCCTGTGGAACCCGCCTGTCTGATAAAAAAACGCCAGACAAGAAATGCCCCGCCTGCGGGGCGACCATTGATGCCGATTCCGTTTTTTGCGCTAAATGCGGAAGCCGCTTTGCGGAAAAAAAGGCGCACATACCGCTGCCGTCATGGTTGGGGTTCGCATCCAGTCCACGACGGCTGATCATCTTATTAACGGCGGTGCTTGTCGTGTTGCTATTTTGTATTGTGACCCTCGCTTATCTCTTCTCAACAAAAACCAACAGGATTTCCCCCGCTTCCGTAAGCAGTCAGGAAGTCAGTAAAATCGTCAAAACAGAAAAAAGCACATACAGATCCGGAGAAAAAATCTACGTGCATTATTACGGCGCTCCCGGTCTGAGAGGAGACTGGATATGTATTGCGCCGGCCGGCTCACCGGATAACACAGTCGGCTCTTATCAATACGTCCCGCACAGCGGAAGTGGAACTTTGTCGTTTGAGACACCTGAGCCGGGAAGATACGAGGTCAGGGCATTTTACCGGTACAATCCCGGGCATTACAGAGTAACGGGCCGCCACCGGTTTGCCGTTGCGGATTGGTAAGCGCGGACGGACAAAATCAGCATCGGCATTATGAGTCTTACGCCTTCTTTGCCGGCGCCTGGCCATGGCCAGGCGCGCGGCCTCAGTACATGAAATAGAAAAGCTACGGTATTCCAGCATCAGAAAGGGGTTTCAAACCATGACAGAAAAAACAAATATGACCGTTATCGCGGCGGCACTAATTGTCGGGTTATGTATTTTATCAGGTTTTTCGGCGGCGGGATACTTTATCGGCAAGGGAGGTACCCGTTTCAAATCCGAATCACGAACCGTCACTGTAAAAGGGCTCGTGGAACAAATCGTCAAGGCGGATCAGTCCGTTTGGGATTTGCGCTTCCGCCGGGCGGGCGAAGATATAGGCGCGATTCACTCAAAAATCAGCACCGACAGGGAGGCAGTGATCGCTTTCCTGAAAGAACAGGGCTTCAAGGACGAAGAGATAAGTCTCCAGCCGATTCACACCATTGACAAATGGGCACGTGAATATGACCAGAATCAGACAGAGCGTTATCGCTATCTGGTAACCGGCTCCGTGGTCGTCACCAGCACCGATGTAGATCAGGTGGCCAAAGCGCTGGGAGAAACGGAAAAACTGCTCAAATCCGGTGTCGTTCTGGGCGGTCAGTATGAAGGCAACGCCAATCCCCGTTATACGATCACTAAATTCAATGAGCTCAGGCCGCAACTGCTGGCCGAAGCGACCAAGAACGCACGTCTGACGGCTCAGCAGTTTGCCGCAGACTCAGGAGTGCGCGTCGGCAGAATACGCAGCGCCAATCAGGGAAACATTCAGATTTTCGGCACTGACGGCAATGACGAATCCGCACCGTACAGCCCCACAAGCACACCAGTAAAAAAGATTCGCCTCGTCAGCACATTTGAATTTGAACTCGAATAAGTCTGCCCGGCACGGGGAAAGCGGCCCATAATAGAGGGTGAATAGCCGCGGACGGGGCATTTAGCCTCCAAAACGACGAATGAGGTTCTGCTCTCGTGTGAGCGGCTTCAACGATTGCGCCATATGTACTTTTGCAGCTGCAACAAAAGGGGATGGGGGTTGAGGCACACCTGCTGTTTGAGATATTCACAATCATATTTTTCGGCATAGCGTCGTGCAAGAGCAAGGCATGCATACAGGGGCTTCAGGCCCTGCCGGCAGTCAGCAGACATCCGGGCCAGTGTTTCTTTTTCTGCAGCGCTTGCGTGTTTTTTGAGACAAACATGTATCTTATGCAGCACCAGGGCATTTTTGGCCGGAGTGATTTTCAGTTGCAGTGCTTTAAAAAGCAGCTTTTCATATTGTTTAAGAAGGACTTCAACAGTCTTGCCCTTTGTTGTCAGCACGGCTAAAAGCCTGTCCATCCTGGAGCCAAGCTCCCGGCTGTGCGCCAGCAGCAGCAGATGGTGATGCCGGTGGAACTCCCGCCAGGCGTCTGTGAAACGATAGTAACTTCGTGTCTCGCGCCAGCGCTGCAGCGTAAGCACAGTTTGGATATAATTTTCCATCCGGCGCACATTGCCCAGGTGCAGCTCATCCGTTACCGGCAGCAGGGGGTAACGACTTGTAAAAGCGCGGGTAAAAACTCCCATGCCCCTTTTTACAGGAGCTCCTTTGTCGGCGTAAACCTTCACCTTCTCCAGGCCGCAGGAAGGGGAGCCGCTTTTAAAAATAAAGCCGCAAAGGTTTTCTGCAGCCAGCCGCTCTATCTCTTTTTCAGCCCAGTTTTTCAACAGGCCGGTTTTGTCTGTCCGGCTGTTGTGCGTGATCAGCCGCGGCGCCGTAATTTTCCCTTCAAGATTCATCGGCTCCCGCGGGATGCCCATGCCGGAAAGAACCTCCGGACAAATCGGCACAAATTCAACATACCGCTCCAGACGACCACGCAGCCTTGGCTGGAGTTTATGCCTTCCGTCGTAGCGCACGGGGTGGCCCAGCAGGCATGAGCTGATGCCTATTTTGATTTTTTGCATGGTTCCTCCTGCGTTGGGCACTTTAACAGAAGGAGATTATTTGTGTCAATCGAAGGGCGGGCGCGTGGCCGGGAGCGGTCGATAATGACCGTACCACGAAGGATAGCGGCTAAAGATACAGTGCATTTCAAGAGGGAGGCCTGTCGTGAAAAGAAAGCTTCCGGCATCTGACCGGACATCCTGGCCGTCAAAAAATGTTTTCGTCCCTGACGGTCGGTAGCCTGAAGCGAACCGCTTTTTTCAGACAACAAAAAACCAACCCATACATGCAGCTAAAACTTAAAACCGGGTCTGTTTCGATAAAAGCTTCACAAAAGTGAGCACATCATGTAACATCCGGAAAAATTTCAGGCACGGCATCCCGGCTCGGGCAATTGCCGGTTCACGGCAGCGCCTCACAAAATCAGCAGGGTACTTGACGTAAAACATTATGGCCGGACAAACACTGAGCATTTATTATTATATAACGCTGTTTGCGTTGTATGGTTTCCTGGGATGGGTCCTGGAAGTGGCGTATCGCTCCTTCACGCAGCGAAAGCCGGTCAACGCGGGATTCTTGCACGGACCCTTCATTCCCATATACGGGTTCGCGGCTTTTCTCATTGTGGCTCTGCAGCAGGCCTTCCAGAGCTGGCATTTTGTGCCCGTGTATGTTTTATGCGGCCTGGCCATCACCGCCATGGAATATCTGGTGGGATTACTCACGGAAAAAATTTTCAAAATGAGACTGTGGGATTATTCCGAACGACGTTTCAACCTTCATGGATACGTTTGCCTGGAGTTTTCTGCTCTATGGACATTGCTGGTGCTGGTATTTGTTAAATTCATGCATCCGTTGGTGTTGCAACAAGCTGCCTTGTTCAATGAGCTTGCGGTCAAGATAGCCGCCATCGTTTTCATGTTTTATTTCCTGGTTGATTTTTCTTTCTCCGTCATGTCCCTGGCAGCCTTCCGCCGGAGCGTTGCCTATCTATATGAACATTACTTCAATTTAAGCGGCGCGGAGATTCACGACAATATAGAATCATTCAGACGCCTGCTGAGCGCTTTTCCCCACCTGAATAAGTATATTTTTCAAAGCATCAATCAAAGAGTCAAAATCAGGCTCAATTCCTTTTTAAAACAACTCAGGGATAAAATGATTCTGTCCATGGCTGGAAGAAAGCCTCTGGAAAAGGAATACTACGATATCGCCCGAGACATCATTGAGCACGATGAATTTTTGAAGCTCAGAGAGTATTTTCATCATAACTCCTCCATTTACGACCATGCCCTGAGCGTTGCCTATTTATCCTACAGTATTTGTAAATACTTAAAGCTGGATTTCCGCTCCGCCACCCGCGGCGCGTTGCTGCATGATTTTTTTCTCTATGACTGGCGCAACCACGACATTCCCGACCTGCCGCGTGAAAAATTTCACGGGTTGGCGCATCCTTCCATCGCTCTGGCCAATGCCAGAAAACTTTTTCCGCTAAATGAGATTGAGGAGGATATCATCATTAAACACATGTGGCCGCTGACCATCGTGCCGCCGAAATACAAGGAGGCCTATATCGTGTCTTTTGCCGACAAATACCTGTCGTCCAAGGAATTTCTGATCGAATACAAAAAGAAAGTCGCCAGGCATAAGATGAATAAAACCGGAAGGAAAAAAAATGTATGATCGACAAAAGCAAACGTTTCATGCGCAAGTACGTCCCTTTGGAGGACCAGGACACACTGAAGGGAAAAAGATTGGATTTTGACAGCGTTGCGGCAATGTTCCTCGACCGGGCGGGGATCACCCCCGATCGCCCGCTGGTTTATTATTATGATGACACAATAAGCTATGCCCGCGTCAACGACCGTGCCAATGCGGTCGCCGCTTTCCTTGAGGGAAAAGGAGTGAAAAAAGGAGACGTCGTCTCCATCATGATTTTAAATTCGCCCGAGATCTACTACACGATGTTCGGCGCGCAGAAGCTGGGCTGTGTTACCGGCTCCATCAATTACATGCTCAAAGGGCCGGAGATCGCCTATGTACTTGAAGACTCCAGGCCGAAAGTGGTTTTCGTCGGGTCAGACTACATGGAGGAGTTTGCCAAGGGCTTTAACATGTCCGGGCACAAGCCGCTGGTCGTGGAAGCTCTGACGGATGTTGCTCATTCAGAAAAAATATCCGGGATTACACTTGGCGAGATTATTGAGACCTATCCCACCCGAGAGCGTCTGGTGAAACAGTCGCCCGATGACCCGACATTGCTTTTATATTCGTCCGGCACAACCGGCATGCCCAAAGGCATTTTACTTTCCAACCGCAACGAGCTTTGCATCTGCAAGGGCACGGCGGCATTCGGGACCTCCAGGCCCGATGATGTCTTTATGATCATTTTGCCGATGTTTCATGTCAACCCTATTTGCGTCTGGACCTATCCGTGCATCTACCAGAATCTGAGCATCTGCATCCGCAGGACATTTTCACCGGCCGACTTCTGGCCCGCGCTCACCCGCTACGGGGTGACTACGGTGCAGGGGGTACCGGCCATCTATGCCTATGTTTACAGCAAGGCCGATCTGGCAACGATTGAATTCGACAAGCTCAAACTCAGGATGGCCTTTACCGGCGCGGCCCCGATGCCGGTGGAGCTGATTCACGGATTCAAGGACAAATATGGTGTCGAGGTCGTGGACGGCTACGGTCTTACCGAGGCCACAGGTGTATCCACAACCTCTACGGCCATCCCCCAGAATATCGGCTCCATCGGCATGGCTTTCCCCGGCCTGGAGGTGGAAATCATGGATGAAGAAAACAACATTCTGCCCTACGGCGAGCGAGGCGAAATCTGCGTCAAGGGCGACGCGGTGATGCTCGGTTACCTGAACAAGCCCGAGGCGACGGCTGAAGCTATCAAAGACGGCTGGCTGCACACAGGTGACATGGGGCACATGGACGAGACAGGCTATGTGTACATCTCCGGCCGGAAAAAAGAAATGATCAACCGGGGCGGAGAAAACATCTATCCACGCGAAATCGAGATGCCTCTGGAGAAGCACCCGAAAATTGCCGAAGTAGCGGTCATCGGCGCCCCTGATTCGCAGCTCGGGGAAAGAGTGCGCGCCTGTATCATTCTCAACGAGGGCTGCACGATGAGCGCAGACGAGGTCAAAGAATATCTGGCGGATAAAATTGCCAAATTCAAACTGCCGGAGCTGGTTGAGTTCATGACTGATTTTCCGCGTAACCCGACCGGCAAGATTTTGAAGCAGGAACTCAAAAAGAAATTCTGAGAAGGGCCAGGTGGCCGCCCATGTCATGAGGGGCGACCAACGGAAATAAATAAGGGCAGATTCGTATTTCAAGGAGGATCAAAATGTATGAGCAAAAACCATAGCTGAAATCTTACGGTGAAGAGCCAGCATCTCTTAACTACCCCCGGATGACCATGTATGGCGCTCATCCGATCTGTGGAGCAAACCGCGGACACTATCGCCTATGATTACCTGGACTATCAGTCCACCTGCGCAACATTTTCCCGCGATATAGACCGTTGTGCCAGGGCATTGGCCGCCCTCGGCCTCAAGTCGGGCATGATGATGACCATCGCTTGGCCGACAATCCCGCAGGGGATTATCCGCAGAAAGAAACCAACCGCCATCTCCGGCGTTCCCTCCCTATATGACGCTTTGAGCCGCAGCCCCATCCTCGAAGATGCGGACCTGAGTTGCCTTTTGAGCGCGTCGGTCGGAGCCGACACTTTGCCGCGCACTGTCAAGGAACGATTCGAAGACGTCGTCAGCCGCCGCGGCGGAAGTGTTCAGCTGGTGGAAGGTTACGGCCTTGCCGAGGCGGTGACCGGCATCATGCTCACCCCCGCCGCTTCGTACCGCGAAGGCAGTGTCGGCATCCCCTGCCCGGACATGGAAGCAAATATCGTCGCTCCCGGCACCGAGGACACAGTGCCGGTTGGGGAAGAAAGAGAGCTCTGCCTGAGCGGGCCTGCCGTAATGCTGGGCTATCTGGAAGCACCGGAAGAAACCGCTCAAACCCTTCAACGGCACGACGACGGCAAAATATGGCTGCACACGGGTGACATTTTCTCCATGAGTGAGGAGGGGTTTTTCTATTTCAAACTGCGCCTCAAGCGAATAATAAATTCATCCGGCATGAATGTTTACCCGGCACAGGTGGAGGCGGTCCTCTACCGTCACCCGGCTGTGCACAACGCGTGCGTGATCGGCGTGCCGGATGAGGCACGGGCAATAGCTGAGGCCGCGTAAAGAGCAATTATACCAATGTCAGGATCTGAAAGCCCTGGCGGTGCTGCCTCGCCCGAAACGTTACAGTCAAAAAATCATAGGGTAAGGCGAATACCACTGACGGCAGTTACCGATTTTTCCGGGATCAAAAGGAAGCGTTCGCTGAGGGAAACACCGATGTCGCCCATCCGGAGCTTATCATAGATTAGTTTTTGATTTTCCAGCGTAAAGTCTCCATAGCCAGCGGAAAAGCGACGTTCAAGCAGGCTTTTTCCTTCCCGGCGGATCTGGCGGTTGATGAACCCGGTAATCCAGTCGAGCGCCGCGTCGGCCATTTCACTGGCCGTCGCGTCATAAACGACCGCCGCGGTCATCTCCTGGCGGAGTGTTTTTTCGCCGATGGCATCCATGATGGCGTTGCCGGCGGTCGCCCCCATGAGCAACGCCTCACGGCACCCGCCGAGAAATGAGGCTAATTTCGCCGAGTGAAAGGACACATCACCTGCCAGGACGATATTTTGTCCGTCATTGCTCAAAACAGCAAGCCGCAGATAAAGCCCGCTCAGCGTGATCAGTGAGCTGGCCTCTTCAATATGGCGGTCTGTTTCCCGCCGTGCCGCATCGCTTATCTGTGTGGCTTTTTTCCTGAAACCCAGCCGCTGATAGATGGCTCTTGCCGGAGGGGTGATGATGATCCGATCCAAAATTTTTACTGATTCGTGCATGACGGCTCCGCGAAAAAACCCGGATGCTGCGCTTGAGCCTGCATCTCTTGTTTAATGCGATTTTTAACGGCACCTTACCGCATTTACGTCAGGAAATACAAACGCTCGCCGGATACCGCACTCCTTGAGTGCCCGTGCGGGCGGACGGAACAGGCCCGGACGCCGGGGAAAATCAAACCTGAATGATCTTCCATTTCAGGCCTGAATGTCGTTGTAGCGCCTTTTCCAGCGGGCAAGCTTTTTGAAAGCCTCTTCTACAATGACGAGCATGGCGTCCATATCGAGGGGTTTTTCAAAATAGTCGTCAAAACCGGCCTCACGGCATTCCTCAATTTCAAACAGAGGACCCCAGCCGGTGATCGCAAAAATTATCGACACTGGTTTTGTCTTGCGTATCTGGCGGCACAAATCAATGCCGTTCATGCCGAAGAGCTTCAAATCGAGAAAGATGACATCGATATTGTCATCCCGGAGAATATCCAGCGCCTGGTTACCGCCCTCGGCGGTAATGACTTCATAGCCCTCTTTGCCGAACGCACCGGAAAACAATTCCCGGGCGGATGCCTGGTCGTCAACGATCAGTATTTTTCCTTTCAAGGTCGCCACACTCCTGTTCGTGTAAACTGGTTCAGGGCTGAAGCTTCCGGACGACCGCCTCTCCCATCTCTTTTGTCCCGGCAGGTTTCCCTCCTGCCGACTGGATATCGCGGGTTCTCAGCCCGTCTTGCAAGACGCCGGCCACCGCTCTTTCCACAGCAAGCGCCGCGTCCGGAGAATCAAGTGAGTGGCGCAGCATCATGGCCAGCGACAAAATCATGGCCAGCGGGTTGGCAATATTTTTCCCGGCGATGTCCGGTGCTGAGCCATGAATCGGCTCGTACAGGGCACGGCCCCTGCCCAGGCTGGCCGACGGCAACATGCCGATGGAACCGGTGATCATCGCCGCCTCATCGCTCAATATGTCGCCGAACAGATTTGTCGTCACAATCACGTCAAATTGCGACGGATTACGCACAAGCTGCATGGCACAGTTGTCCACGTACATGTGATCGAGTTCCACGTCGGGATAATCTTTGCCTGTCTCGGTGACTACGTCCCGCCACAGCTCTGTCGTTTCCAGCACATTGGCCTTGTCCACCGACATGAGCTTTTTTTTCCTCGTGCGCGCCAGTTCGAATGCCGCAAGCGCAATCCGACGAATTTCTTCCTCCGTATAAATCATGGTGTTGACGCCGGTACGGCGGTTCTGCTCATCACGCGTCACACCGCGGGGACGGCCGAAATATACATCGCCGGTCAGCTCCCGCACAATCATGATATCAACACCCTTCACCAGTTCCTTTTTCAGCGGCGAAGCATCGAGTAATTCGTCAAAGACCAGTACCGGCCGTAAATTAGCAAAAAGGCCAAGTTTTTCTCTGAGTCCCAAAAGGGCCCGCTCCGGCCGGACACTATAGTCGAGCCCCTCCCATTTCGGGCCGCCCACCGCCCCCAGAAGCACAGCGTCGCCGGCAAGTGCCAGCTTCAGGCTCTCCTCCGGCAGGGGCGTTCCGCAGGCATCATATGCACTGCCGCCGATAAGTCCCGTCGTCCATTTGACGTCAATACGATATTTATCGGAGACAACTTCCAAAACCTTTAGGGCTTCATTCATAATTTCCGGCCCCACTCCGTCTCCGGAAAAAACCGCAACTTGAAACTGTTTTTTGGTCATGTTTTTCTCACTTCCGGGCCAGATGCTTCATGAGGCCGCCATCGGCAATCAGTTTTTCCATGAAAGGCGGAATCGGGCTGATGGCAAAAACTTCCCCGGACCCGCAAACGGTAATCGCCCCTTTGACACTGTCGATTTCGATTTCATCTCCCTGGGAGATCGCATCCACCAACAGGCGCGACTCAAAAATCGGCAGGCCCATATTGAACGAATTACGGTAAAAGATGCGCGCGAAGCTTTTGGCCCCAACACAGGAAATGCCCGCCGCCTTAATGGCAATGGGTGCATGTTCGCGCGATGAGCCGCAACCGAAATTTTCCCCTCCGATAATGATGTCGCCGGGCTTCATTTTACTCATAAATGCCGGATCAGCATCTTCCATGCAGTGTTTGGCCAGCTCGGCCGGGTCCGATGTGTTTAAATAGCGGGCCGGTATGATGGCGTCGGTATCGATGTTGTCTCCGAATTTCCAGACTTTTCCTCTAAAGATCATTTTCGCATCCTCTTGTCTTATAATTCGTCCGGTGAGGCCAGACGGCCCAGCACGGCGGACGCGGCAGCCACGGCGGGGCTGGCCAGATAGACCTCACTTTGGGGATGTCCCATACGCCCCACGAAGTTGCGGTTGGTCGTGGCCACAGCCCGCTCGCCTTCGGCCAGAATGCCCAGATGGCCGCCGAGGCAGGCGCCGCACGACGGAGGGCTGATAATTGCCTGAGCCTCCATGAAGATATCCAGAAGCCCTTCTTCCAGGGCCTGCCTGTATATCAAAGGCGTGGCCGGTACCACGATCAGACGTACATGGGGCGCAGCCTTGCGGCTTTTGAGTATCTGTGCGGCCACACGCAGGTCTTCAATACGGCCGTTGGTGCAAGAACCGATAAGCGACTGGTCGATCCTCACCTGTCCGACGTCGCTGATACCCCTGACATTCGAAGGCAGATGCGGAAAAGCGACCTGCGGCTCGAGCTTTGACGCGTCGATTTCCATGACCTCGGCATAAACCGCGTCCGGGTCGGACGAGTAGAATTTGCAGGGCCTTTTTGCCCTGGGCTTTACATATTCCGCGGTAATCTCATCCGGCGGGAAAATACCGTTTTTGGCGCCCGCCTCGATGGCCATGTTGGCCATGGACAGGCGGTCGGCCATAGGCAGGCTGCTGATTGTTTCACCGGTAAATTCCATGGCCTGATACAGTGCGCCGTCGACTCCGATGCGCCCGATAATATGCAAAATCAGGTCTTTGCCCGAAACCCATTTTTGCAGTTTCCCGAAGATAATAAATTTTATAGACGCCGGCACCTTGAACCACAGCTCGCCTTCCAGCATCGCGGCAGCCAGGTCTGTACTGCCCACGCCGGTGGCAAAAGCACCCAGAGCGCCATAGGTACAGGTGTGACTGTCCGCGCCGATCACCAGATCTCCGGGAAGGACGATGCCTTTTTCCGGCAGAAGTGCGTGCTCCACTCCCACCTGGCCCCCCTCATAAAAATGCACAATGCCCTGTTCAACGGCGAATTCACGAACAGCTTTGCACTGCTGGGCCGAGCTGATGTCTTTGTTGGGTGTGAAATGATCCAGAACCAGAGCAATCTTTTCACGGTTAAAAACCTTTTTACCGCCGGCGGCGCGAAATTCCCGGATGGCGATGGGCGCAGTGATATCATTTCCCAGCGCGATATCGACCCGGGCGTTGATCAGTTGTCCCGGTGCAATATCCTTGAGGTCTGTGTGAGCCAGCAAAATTTTTTCGGTTATGGTGTATCCCACTTTATAAACTCCTTTACGAAAAAGACACTTTCCTGAACGGGAAAAAAGACTCGTCCCATTACCCTATTTTTCAGCTTAATTCAACTTTAACCTTTTTCACGTTGCCCTTGACGAATTCCAGACGGTTGAGCGCATTGATATAGGCTTTGGCCGAGGCGACAATAACATCCGGGTGGGCGCCGCGCCCGATTACAGAGTGCCCGTTGTGCTTTAACTGGACCATTGTCTCGCCCTGCGCGTCCGAGCCGCCGGTGATCGCATTGACTGCATATTTCAAAAGCGGATAGTTGGTTTTGGTGATGTTGCGGATCGCCGCGAACGTGGCGTCCACCGGCCCGTTGCCGAAACCTGTGTCACGGATGATCTCCTTGCCCACACGCATTTCCATCGTCGCCGTGGGGATGGCCACATTGCCGCTCACCACGTTCAGGTACTGAAGATCGTATTTTTCCTCGCCCCGGTAAATTTCCTCGTAAACAATGGCTTCCAGGTCCTCATCATAGATGTCCTTCTTGATGTCGGCCAGCGCCTTGACCTTTGCGGCCACCTCGGTGAGCTGCTTTTCCGTTAGTTCATGTCCCATTCTTTTCAGATGGTGGGCGATGGCGGCCCGCCCGGAATGCTTGCCCAGGACAATATGCGTATCCGAAATGCCGACGGATTTCGGCGTCATTATCTCGTAGGTGATCTTCTCCTTGATCAGCCCGTCCTGATGGATGCCGGACTCGTGTGCGAAGGCATTGGCGCCGACAATGGCCTTATTGGGCTGTACGGGGATACCGGTAATCTGTGTCAGCAGGCGCGATGTTTTATAAATCTGGTTGGTTTTAATATTCGTACGCAGGCCGTAAAAATCCTTGCGTGTGGCCAGCGCCATGACGATTTCCTCCATCGCCGTGTTGCCGGCACGCTCGCCGATGCCGTTTATTGTGCATTCCACCTGCCGGGCGCCGTTACGGATCGCCGCCAGCGAATTGGCCACGGCCAGCCCCAGGTCGTTGTGGCAGTGAACGGAAATAATTGTCTCCCCCATGTTTTTGACATTGTCGAAAATATAGGCAATGAGATTGCCGAACTCCTCCGGAATCGCATAGCCGACCGTGTCCGGTATGTTGACGGTGAGCGCACCCGCATCAATCACGGCGGAAATCATCTCCACCAGATAGTCCTTATCGGAACGGGTGGCGTCCATTGGTGAAAATTCAACTTCGGGAGTATAGGAGCTGGCCAGCCTGACGGTCTCGACCGCTTCACGCAGTACCTGGGCGCGGCTTTTCTTGAGCTGATATTTCAGGTGAATATCGGAAGAAGAAATAAAGGTATGTAGCCGCGGCCGGGCCGCATGCTTTATCGCCTGCCAGGCGCGGTCGATATCGGTCTTGTTGGCGCGGGCCAGCCCTGCAACCTGCGATTTTTTGATGACCCGCGCAATTTGACGTACCGCGTCAAAGTCTCCGTCGGAAGCAATAGGGAACCCCGCCTCGATAATATCCACGCCCAGCTTTTCGAGCTGTCTGGCCAAAAGCAGTTTTTCTTCAGTGTTCATGCTGTTACCGGGCGACTGCTCGCCGTCTCTGAGCGACGTGTCAAAAATATAGACGTGATTTTTATCCCTCTTCATAATGATCTCCTTTCATGGCGACAGACCTTCAAAGTTGTTTTTCCCAACAAAAAAGGCTGCGGTTTTGCCGTCCGCAGCCTTTTTAGGTATTTTGTCGGGTGATAAGTTCAGAGGCGACCTAAAAACGGCGGGCGGGCGGCCATAAGTAACAGGCACAGAAGGGCCAGGCCCGGAAGCAGGGTAAGGAGCGCGTATGCCGTTGTTGTCTTAGCCTTTGGACTGAACATTTATTCCATCCTCCGGAAGCATTTACCGGATGTGTCAGGTGTTTTAATGCAAAAATTAAATATTGTCAAAAGTTTTTTTATCCGCTGCCGTGCCGTTGAAACAGTCGGTGCCAGGCCGCCGTTTTGGGTCATATTTTCCGCGACAAGCATACTTATCTCAGGGTGTTTATTTGATTGGATAAATTCAGACAAAAAATGTAAAGCTTGATGTCTCGGAAACTAATTTGCCGGCGAAAAGGCAGTTACGGAAAAAATGATTTACTTTGACAATGCCGCCACTTCATGGCCCAAGCCACCCCAGGTCGGTAAGGCCATGCAAAAATATTTAAAAGAAACAGGCGCCAGCCCGGGTCGCTCGGGGCATCGTTTGTCCGTGCAGGCGGCGCGGCTCGTTTATGACACGCGTGAAAAACTGACACGATTATTCAACGCTTCCGATCCTCTGGGCATCGTATTTACGAAAAACGCAACCGAGGCGCTCAACATCGCCGTCTTCGGTTTACTGAAAAGGGGCGATCATGTCATCACCTCTTCGATGGAGCACAATTCGGTCACAAGGCCGCTTACCGCCATGAAAGACAAGGGCGTGTCCGTGACGGTCGTCGCCTGTGACCGCGAGGGCGAGATCGAGCCCGCCCTGGTGGCCGCCGCCATCAGGAAAAACACCAAAGCGATATTCCTGACCCATGCGTCAAACGTGACCGGAGCGGTCATGCCCGTTTATGACATCGGCGTTATCGCCAGAAAGCACTCACTGATTTTTTGTGTGGACGCAGCCCAGACAGCAGGCTGCCTGCCGATAGACGTTATGGGAATGAATATCGATCTTATGGCATTTACCGGTCACAAATCACTGTTCGGGCCGCCGGGGACTGGTGGTTTGTATATACGCGAAGGGCTGGAAAAAAAGATCGCCCCTCTTTTGGCAGGCGGCACGGGCAGCAGCTCGGAGATGGAAAAGCAGCCGGAGTTCATGCCCGACCGCTACGAAGCGGGCACACCCAACACGGTCGGCATTGCCGGTCTGCAGGCAGGCGTTGACTTCGTCCTGGGCGAGGGGGTAAAACGGATCGAAGCCCGGGAAAGCGAACTTACAGAAATGTTTATCGAAAGCATAAGTGATTTGCCGGGAATCACGGTTTATACGCAAAAAAGAAGCCGCCCGCGATTACCGGTGGTTGCCTTCAACATCACGGACATGGATCCGGCCCGGGCAGCGATGCTGCTCGACGAGCGCTACGGAATCATGTGCCGCTCCGGGCTTCATTGCGCGCCGGCCGCCCATAAAACAATCGGCACTTATCCTGCCGGAACGGTACGTTTCAGCTTCAGCTGCCTCAACACTCAAAAAGAGGTCGAAAAAGCAGTAGCGGCAATAAGAAAAATCGGCGGGAGAAAAAAAGAATATGAAAGAAACAATCAATGCCGGCCCTTTTGTGCTGGTCTTGTCGTCAGACACGCTGGGAAGGGGAAATGAAGAACTCGGAAACGTTTTGATGAGAGCTTTCCTCCACACTCTCGCCGTAAGCAGCCGGAAACCAGAGGTGATAATTTTCTACAACACGGCAGTGAAACTCGCCATCAGCGGCTCCGATGTTCTGGAAGATTTAAAACAGCTCGAAAACGAAGGGGTAAGGCTTCTCCTTTGCGGGACCTGCGTTAATTACCTGGAAATCAGCCATGAGCTCGGTGCGGGAACCGTCTCCAACATGTATGACATCGTCAATATCATGTCCGGAGCGGGAAGATTGCTCACACCATGAAAAACAAAAAATCATACGACGTTGTTTTATTCAAGGCGGTAAGCCATACGATCAAAGCGGAAAAAATTCTCAGGCAGAAAGGATTACCGTACAAATTAATCCCTACGCCCAAACAGATCAGCACGGATTGCGGCGTCTGCCTGATGATTGACCATGATCTCAAAGATGAAGTTGTGGCCGTATTACAGGAAGCGGTCGATATTGAGAACGTGTGTCCCCTCGGCAACTGAAATCAACCGCGCAGGTCCGGGGAAGCTAAAACCCTGTCGAAGAAAGAGAGTTGCCCTGATGGGTAAATCAAAAGCTCCAAAGCCGGCAAATACTGCCATCCGTTTGTGACTGCCGACACAAAGCCGGTTAAACTTAATTGCAATAATTGCCGAAATATATGTAAATACGGGTACAATGGTATTTATTTGACGACAACTGAAACCGGGAGCAACGATCATGGCTGAAAAGAGCATTCGACAATATCAGGAAGAAATAAAAACAATTCGGCGCCAACTAGTCACTGCCGACCATTTAAAGGCTGAAAACCTGCGGACTATCGAGGAGCTGCGGGAAAACCAAAAACTCTACACTGCTTTGGTTGACAACAACCCGGATTGGGTCTTCTGGCTCGACGCAGATGACCGTCTGATCTATGTCTCCCAGGCAAGCCTGCGTCTGACCGGCTATGAGCCGGAGGAATTCCAAAAAGACGCGAAGCTGCTTTTCAAAATCATCCATCCCGACGACCGGGAAACCTTCGACGAACACCTGCGTTTTGTAAACAAGTCAAAAGCTCACGCCGAAGAAGAGTTCCGCATCATCCGCAAGGACCGGAAAACCCGCTGGATCAGCCATATCTGCCAGCCTGTTTATGATATTGAGGGCAGGTATGCGGGAGCCATTTCCAGTAATCGCGACATTACCGAAGTGAGAACGGCTGAGCCAATATCTCCGGAAGGAACAAAATTCTATCGCCTGATCGCAGAAAACATGGGTGACGTCGTCTGGACGGCAAATCTTGACCTGCAAATGACCTATGTCAGCCCCTCCGTTTCTCTTTTGCGCGGCTATCCGGCCGACGAGGCCGTCATGCAGAATCTCAGCGACGCCCTGACCGAAGACTCGATGAAGCAGTTCAATAAGGTATGGTCCGAAGAAATGGCTCAGGAAACTCCCGGCAAAGTCTTTTATAATCGGTCGCTTGTCCTGCCGCTGGAGTTTCTGTGCAAGGACGGCTCGACCATCTGGACGGAAACCAGAATCACTCCTCTGCGCGACGAAGACGATGGGATTGCCGAAATTCTGGGCGTCAGCCGGGACATTACGGAACTGAGACTAGCGCAGGCAAAGCTCACTGCCGAGGAAAGCAAGCTCCGCCAAAGTGAAAACCAGCTCAAGGCACTGCTCAACGCTGCAACGGAAAGCATCTACCTTATGGACACTGAAGGCCGCGTCCTGTTCGCCAATGAGAAAACTGCCCAGTATCTGGGCACAAAACTGGAAACTTTGCTGGCAGAAGGTGACATGGAAAAATTCATGCAACCGGACGCGGCGGCCAGACTCAGTGACAACATCAAGCAGGTACTCAAAAGTGCCTCACCGCTACACTTTCAGGAGGAAACACGCAATCAAACCATCTCCTCTTCCATTTATCCCGCGATTGGCGAAGACGGCAAGATATCGGCGCTGGCTGTTTTCAGTCTCGACATCACGGAGCGGAAAAACGCCAACGCTGCGCTTGCCAGAAACGCAAAGCTGCTGGAGGAAGCCAAAAGCGAATCAAGCCGCCTGGAAAAAAGCTTGCGCAAGACGGAAATCGAAATGGGTGAAATCCAAAATTTGCTCCAGGAGGCGGAAAACATATCCAAACAATTTGAAATCAAATTGAAACAGACAGAGATCCGTCTGGTTGAAAATCAGAAGCTTCTTGGTGAATCGGAAAAAAAATCAGTTCAACTGGAAAGCCAGCTTCGCGACATACAAACCAGGCTGAGCAAAAACCGGAATCTGCTGGACGCGAGCGAGACCAAATTAACCAGAAGCGAACTCAATCTCAAACAAATAGAAAACAAGCTGCGCGAAAGTCAGGATGAGCTTGCCCAAACGCAGGAAAGAGTCCGCCAGCTGGAGAATCAACTTGCCGAAGCGCAAAACAGGCTAAGTGAATCAGGGAATCAGCTCGGCGTGACCAGCGGTAAATTGGCGCACAGCGAAGACCGGCTCACACAGATGGAAAACCGCCTGCTGGCCCTGCTCAACGGGGCGCCGGAAGCAGTTTTCATCATGGGTGCAGACGGCCTGGTCCTTCTGGCCAATGAGGCGGCTGCGGCGCAGCTTGGCACGGATCTCGCGTCGCTGCAATCAGAACAGAATATTTTTGATCTGATGCCTCAGGAAACGGCCGAAAAACACAAAAAATACTCAGCTGAAGTTCTGCGCACGGGAATGCCAATGCAGTACGAAGATGAGCACAACGGCAAAATGTTTGTTCGCTGTCTTTATCCTGTCGCCGGCAAGGATGGCCCGGCCGGGCAGTTGGCGGTTTATACACTGGATGTCAGCGAAAGAAAAATGGCCGGCCGAAATATTGAAGAAAAAATTCGTATGGCGTCCGCAATCGAAGATCTGGCGCAAAAAGAAGCGCGCTACCGGAGCTTGTTTGAAAACAACAATATGCCGTTGGTGCTGATAGATCCGCTCAATGGTTCGATCGTCGAAGCCAATGAGGCAGCCGCCCGCACAAGCGGGCTGAGCAAGCAGGAGCTGGCCGCCAGAAAATTATCGGAGATCACCGGCCTTTCGCCGCGTGAAATGGCCCGGCAGATAAACAAGGTTCTTTCCGGAAGGAGCGAATATATCAATTTGAAATATCAACAGGCCGACGGCTCTGGACGGGAGGCCAGACTGTTCGGAACCAAGGTCGGCCCGGACGGTAAAACCCTGCTTTACGGAACGATCGGTCTCGTTAGCAGCCGTGGAGCGGACGAACATGGCGCACAGGAACAAAACAAGTCCGAGACACTGGAAATACTCGCCGAAGATATCGCCCGCGAATTCAGCAATCTGATGACCGTGGTGCAGGGCAATATCGATGTCGCCCTTTTCGCGCTTCCCGAAGGTGATGCCGCCCTGCAAAACCTGCAAGACGCGCAAAACGCCGTTGAACAGACCACAGTGCTGACCGGCAGGCTCGTTGCACTATCGGTGGCCAAGCAGATGGACCAAAAGCCACAGCGGCTCGGCAATCTCCTGTCTGACGCGGCGGAAAAAGTGACCGGCGAAGAAAAGGCACAATTAATTCTCGATCTTCCTTTGGATCTCTGGCCTGTTACGGTTGAGCCCAACAGGATCAGACAATGCTTTGACCATCTCGTCACCAATGCGCTGGAAGCCATGCCGGACGGCGGAACTTTAATTATCCGGGCGGCAAATGAGGACATAACGGAAGATACCGCACTGCCGCTTGCCGAAGGGCCTTATCTGAAGATCAGCTTTGAGGATACAGGCACAGGCATACCGGCCGAATACATCAACAAAATATTCGACCCGTACTTCTGCGCCGGACGAACCGGTGAAAACAGGGGGCTGGGGCTGGCGATTTGTCATGCGATCGTAAAAAAACACGGCGGATACATTACGGCAAGCTCCAGGGAAGGACGCGGCGCTACTTTTATTGTGTATCTTCCGGCCTGCCCTGGTGCGGAGGTGGAAGAAGCGCCTGACACAGAAGAAGATCCGCAAAAACCCAAAAGAGTCCTGGTAATGGATGATCATGAAGACATCCTGAAAATACTGTCCGCTTACCTTCAAAAACTCGGCTTTGCCCCCACAAGTGTGAGTGACGGGCTCACGGCGCTTGAAACATATCAGGAGGCGCTCGCAGAAGGAGATGCGTTCAGTGCCGTACTGATGGAGATGTCCGTCAAGCAGGGACTAGGCGGGAAGGCAACTCTGGACAGACTCAAAAAAATCGATCCTGACGTGAAAGCCGTGGCGATCATCGCCAGCGACGCAAATCCCGGAGCGGGAGAGTATCTCGATTTCGGCTTTAAAGGAGTTTTAGGAAAACCCTTCCGGATGGAAGACATGAAAAAAACTTTAAGTGAGGTCATATAATATTTACGGCGACCGGGCAAAGGCTTCTTTGTGATGCCCGCTCTCAGGATTGGTAAAACCAACTTACTCAGTACAAGCGGATGGGACAATTACTATTGTTCAGGAAAACCTGTTTGCCGGCATGACAAATGAAGTCGTTACGCTAAAGAGGGACGGCTCAACTGTCCGGCAACCGGTCTGCTCCCGGCCGGTATTGTCAACCATCGCTGGTGCTGTTGCCATCGTCAGCCCCCGCCTGGAGACTGTGTCGCAATTACTCTTTTGTCATTTAGTGCAAGCGAAGCGCGACTTCGAGCCTGCCCCGTGCTTGACACGGGGGAATCCAGTATTTTCATTATGTTCTGGATGCCGGTTTTCACCGGCATGACGATGTTGATGTCTTCTTTACGATTACGACACTCTCTCCTGGCGATGAGTACCGGCAAAGTGTGGGAAAACGGCTCGCCGCAGGCATGAACATGAAGAGAGGACGGCTGTGCAGCCGTCCTCTCTTTTTTTGTCCAATCGCTGAAAACCGGATTATTTTCTCAGTTCCGCCGGTGTTCTATAACGCTTCGGGTCTGCCCATTTGGCGGCAAAGGCCTCGTTTTCAGGGCAGGAGTCATGCAGAAAAGCAACCTTGCCCCCCTGCTGGAACTGAACAATTGGCTGGTAAAAGTAGCCCGGATAGCTCTTGTAGGGAGCGTTGGGGTCAACCCTCCGGCGGGAATGGAAAAAAGGTTTGACCTTCTGGGTTTCGTACTTCACTTTGCCCAGAGAGTAGCTGGTTTCCACATCTTCCATCGCTTTGATCAAAGCTTTGATATCGTTTGTCCCTTTAGCTTTTTCAACAACCGCCTTGAAAAAATAAATGTCAGCGTAGGCAATATGCACGTGAATCTGCATGGGTATGTTGCGTGCATGAGCTTTTTTCACGAGGCTGACCGTTTTCCCCGGAACAAGGTCCAGATCATCGAGATCCGTGTAGGAGGAAATGACACCCAGAGCCTTGCCGCCGGTCATGCGCCAGTAATCTTTGGTCTGAGCCACACCGCCGTAGAGGTTAACCTGAATGTCGCGGGCCGCCGAATCAGCCCACTGTTTCGCGAAAGATTCAGTATCGGTGAACCAGGAACTGAAATAGAAAATGGTGTCCGCCTTACTTTGGGCAATTTCCTGCAGGATAGGCAAATACATTGTGCCGCGGGGTTTCACAGCTTTACTGTAGACGACCTCCAGACCGCACTCTTTGGCGAGCTCTTCCCAGGTGGGCAGGTTGATATAGCTGATGCCTCTGCGCCATTCGGTTGTCCAGGCCAGGTCTTCCCAGAGAAACGCCAACTTCTTGGTTTTCTGGAACTGGGGGAGAGTCTTGCAAAAGAAGTATTTCTGTTGAGCGTAGTGGGCAGGTTCCGGGTCCCAATCACGGAAGCAGTGGTCGTATTTCGGGGCCTCATCAATGACGCGGGCGGTCAATTCCGACCCCATCGGTCCGTTGAATACCAGAATGTGAGGATATTCTCTGGCCAGCATGCCGGAGGCTTCCTGCACCGCCAGAGAAATTTCGGAGCGGCCTTCCACGGAGACGAACTTTGCCTTATCTTCAATCACCAATTTACGCAACGCCTCGACGGAAAGTGATGTATCTCCTTTATTGTCCATCACGACATACTTGATTGGACGGCCCATGACGCCGCCTGTGGCGTTGATTTCTTCGACGGCCATTTTCTGGACATCCATGCACGGACGCGTGCCGGGTGACGCTACCATGCCGATATAGCCGATGACAATCGGCTCTCCTTTCTGCTGCGCCGGGCAGACGGATGGCATCCCCACAGCCATGACACCCAGCAGCAGCATCGCCAAAACGAAAATCATCGGACCCTTTGATCGCTTCATGATTAACCCCTCCTTCTTAAAAAAGCGGTTTAACGTTTCGATCAAATCTCGCTCGAGTGTTTGACCCTTCTAATCACTTAAATACTTATTTCTGATGTAGTCGTTGTCTTTGCCGATTTCGCTCGCCACCCATTTGACACGCGGCGGCGTCTCGGACATTTTCACGAAATTGGCGCTGATCGTGTATTTACCGAGCCTTTCGTCTTCCACTTCCTGAAATGCTTTACGAATGTGCCACTGTTTGTTTCCCATCGCTTCTTCCGGCGTCATGAGCTTCATGACAATCGGCACACCGCCGCCGCGCCATTTCGACCGGGCCGATTTTCTGCTGTAATTGAGCGCCATCCTCACCAGCTCATCGGCGGTGTATTGCAGCGTCTTCTCCTCAATGATTCTATGCAGATGAAGTGCCTGTTCGAGTATGTCCGGGATACGGTCCGATGAGTAGCGCCAGTCGTCTTCCTGCTCCCACAGCCCCAGAATCTTCAGCAGGGCCCGGAAATCGTGGTCCCGCGGTGCGGCAATCGCCACAAACCCATCTTTGCATTTCCAGTGCCCGTAGGGATATAAGATAAAATCCAGAACTCCGATGCGCGGACGTGTCTTCTCCCAGGTAAAACCGATCGTGGCCGGCATGCCGACCATAGAGGAATAGGCGTCCATCCCCGCAACGTCAACCATCTGACCCTCGCCGGTGTTCTGGCGGTGAATCAGGGCAACAGTACCACCAACGGCGGCGGAGAGTCCGGAGATATACCACCCGGCCCACATGCCGCCGCGCAGCGGCCAGCTGAAAGGTTCCGGGTCTTCTTCCGGCGCGCCCATCTGGGCGGGAAGGCCGGAGCCGGCCTGCGAGGTGATATCCGCATCCGGCACCCGGGCAGCATCGCGGGCCTTGTCCGTATACTGGCCATAAGCGGAAAGCGCGATATAAATCAAGCCGGGATTGACCTGGCTCAACTGCCGGTAACCAATTCCCCAGTTGTCCATTTCTCCCGGCGTGAAACTTTCAATCACCACCGCGGCCTTTTTCGCCAAGGCGGCAAATGTCTTTCTGTCTTCGGCACTGTTTTTAATATCGAGCGTCATATACCGCTTGTTGCGTCCTTCGAACATGAACGGAATGCCGACACCCTGCACCGTCACACCGAAAGGCGTTATCAGACGGGCTTCGTCTCCCTCGGGCGGTTCAATCTTCACCACCTCTGCACCGAACTCGGCCAGGAAACTGGCGCAGATAATGCCCGCGAAATTTGCGTAACTCGCGTCAAGAACGAGGATGTCGTCGAGAACTTCCGCTTTCCCCTCCGCGTTCATCATTTCGGCAAGTATTTTCCCACGATCGCCGCCTTTGCCTCCATGCCGGGTGTAGATTTCTTCCCTGCTGCTCATGAGCTTACCTCTTTTCCGTAGTTATAGATGGGGTCCTCAGCCAAATTGTAGTAAACGGGCGGTTTCAGCCCCGGCCTGTCGTCGAAAGTCCCGATGACTTTTTTCTTCTCCAGTTCTTTGACTTCTTCTTCCGACAATCCGAGAAACTTTTTGAGCACGACCCGATTATGGTATCCCAGCGGCCGCGCCAGCCACTTGGTGCGCGACGGAGTGCCGGAAAGCTGCGCCGACGGCCCGGCGATTACCAAATCACCGTATACGTCGTCTTTGAACAAAACTACGCTGCCACGCTTGCGACGCCACTCGTCATTGGCGATGGTGAAATCGTCTGCCACCACCGCCGCCGGAAAACCAGACTCGTCGGCCAACCGGACGATTTCCTCTCCGGCTTTTGTCCTGACCCAATCGGCCGTAATCGCAGTGAGAGCTTTCGCGTTTTCAGGTTTCAGACGCTCCAATGTTTCGGAAAAACGCGGATCGGTGGCAAGTTCGGGCCGGTCTATCGCGGTGGCGAATTTTTGAAACTGTCCAGCAGTGGCGCAGGCTATTGCCAGATATTTATCATCGGCCGTTTTGAAAACCGACGCAGGCACCATCGTCGGATCCGTATTACCGGTACGGCCGATTGGCTCTTTGGTGACTGAATAGTAAGTGTAATGAAACAATGTGCGCATAAGCCCTTCGGTCTGCGCCATGTCGATGTATTGCCCCTTGCCGGTTTTACGGCGGTGATAAAGGGCCATGAGTACCGCCAGTGCGGCAAAGTTTCCAGGAACAAAGTCACCCACGTAATCCGGTAATTTGTAGAAAACATCCGTATCGGGGTAGCCGTTTAAGGTCAGAACACCGCTTGCCGCCTGGGCCAGAAGATCCCAGCCAGGAAAGTAGCGCATTGGCCCGAACTGCCCGTAAGTCGAGCAGGACAGAAAAATGATATTGGGATTGACCTTGGAAATTTTTTCATAACCGATCTGCCAGGCATCGGCCGTGCCGGGCGCGAAGTTTTCAATGACGACATCCGACGTTTCCGCCATTTTGTAAATCAGTTCCTTCGACTGCCGAAGCGCCAGATTGACGGAGAGAAAATACTTGTTTTTGGTGATGTTGTGCCAGATCGGGTTGGAGTGCTTCCAGTATTTCCCCCAGTAAGTGGCGGGACGCCACAGATCCCCGTAAAAAGGAAGCTCCAGCTTGATCACCTCTGCTCCGTAATCAGCCAGCAGGCGCGCCGCGACGGGTCCGAAAATAACATGGGAAAAATCCATGACCCGGATACCTTTTAGTGCTTCCGGTTTTTGGCGGGCGTCGCCGGGATGGAAAAGTTCAGCCGTATAAGAAAAATAGTCTTCCATGGTCATCTCCCCAAATATGCCTTTCTCACAAGATCGTTTTTCATCAGTTCCGCCGATCTGCCCTCCAGGACTATCCGACCCTCCTGAATGATATACCCACGGTCGGCAAGTTGCAGGGCACGAAGCGCATTTTGCTCTGTGAGCAAAATAGTCAGTCCTGTTTCTCTGAGCTTCGCCAGTGTTTCATATACACTGTCCACGATGAGCGGCGCCAAACCGATCGAAGGCTCGTCCACCATGAGCAGCTGAGGCGTGGCCATCAGACCCCTGCCTATTTTGAGCATCTGCTGCTCGCCTCCGGAAAGCAGACGCGCCGCCATGTTGGAGCGCTCCTTTAAAATGGGGAAAAGGCTGTAGACGTATTCGAGTGTTTGCTTCCTCTTCGACCAGGAAGCGCGTCGGTATGCACCCAGGATTAGGTTTTCTTTCACCGTCATGAACGGAAAGCTTTTCATCCCCTCCGGCACCTGTACAATCCCTCTGGCGACCACTTTGTGCGAGGGCAATCCATGAATCGCCTCGTCACGGAAAAGTATTCTCCCGCCGCTTCCCGGCATCATACCCTGGATAACGTTAAGAATAGTGCTCTTTCCTGTACCGTTGGACCCCAGAATGGTGACAATCTCCGAGGTCCGGATATCGAAACTGACTCCATTGAGCGCGGGTATGACACCGTAAGAGGCATTCAAATCACTAACTTCAAGCATATTCCCTCCAACCTCTGCCTAAATACGCCTCGATCACATCGTCGTTATTGACTACTTCGTCGGGTGTGCCTTCCGCCAGCTTGGCACCATAGTTGATAGCTACTATCCGGTCGGCCGCCTCCATCAGAACAGCCATCACATGCTCGATCCAGAAGACAGTGATGCCGAATTCTTCTTTCGCTCTGCGGATCATCCGGATTGCGCTTTTCGCTTCACCGGGATTGAGGCCGGCCATCACTTCATCGATAAATATCAGCTGAGGCGTGGTCGCCAGAGCGCGCGCCAGCTCCAGCATTCTGAGCTCATAAAATGTCAGGTCGCGCGCCAGAATATTGCGTTTGCTGAACAGGCCGACAAATTCCAGGTAATGGGTTGCATCGTACATCGCATCCTGAAAGCTCTGGTTTATTCTTTTTTTACCCGAGATGGAGCTCGCCAGCACACTGGTGAGAGCCGTCAGCTCGGGAAAGGGACGCGGTATTTGATAGGTGCGGGCCAGACCCATATGCGCCCGCTCGTGCGGCTTCATGTGCGAGATGTCGACCCCGTTCATTTCGACTTTGCCCGCTGAGGCAGGAAGGTAACCGGTCAGGCAGTTGACGACGGTGGACTTACCCGCCCCGTTGGGGCCGATGAAGCCCAGCGTTTCCCCTTTGTAAATTTCAAAGGAAACATCGTTGACCGCCACGATCCCTCCGAAGCGTTTCACCAGGTTCATGACTTTAAGTAGTGGCACCATAAATGCTTACCTCCGCACATGAATGGTTGGCAGATATTCGCGATAACGGCGTTTCCGGTACAGACCAAACAATCCCTCGGGTAAAACAAATAAAAGTATCAGCAGAATAATCGGGAAAAGCACCGGCTGAATCGGGCCCATGAACCGGATCATCAGCATCTCCAGAAAAGCGATAAAATAACCGCCCACCACGCAGCCGAAAACCTGGGCGCGTCCGCCAATCATCAGCACAAGGAGAATTTTCAGCATAAAGGTAAGGGGAAGGTAGGTGATACCGGCAAAGGAACTGAAATAGTGTGCGTAAAACCAGCCGATGATACCGATCATCGTACAGGCGCAAACGAAGGCAATGATTTTAATCTTGTTAATGTTGATGCCGATGGAGTGGGCGACATCCTCATCATCGTTGATCGCCGCCATCAAAAGGCCGTAGCGGGATTTGAGTACCTTGTTGATGATCCACAGATAGGCGAACATGATGGCCGTAGAAATATAGCCGATATAAAGAAAATTTGTTTTTGCATTACCTGTGTCCAGCAGAGGGACGATGCCGAAAAGCCCCGTATCCCCTTTGAAAATATCCGGATAAATGAAGGTTACCTCAAGGAAAACCAACGGCAGAAGAAGGGTGAGCAGCACATAGTACAGCCCCCGCGCCATCAGGACAAGCGGACTGAAGATGAGAGCGGCGACAATGCACATCAGAATGGCAAATGGCAGGGTAAGCAAAGGCCCCCAGCCGTAGGAGATACTCAACAGAGCGGCTGTGTAACCTCCCACGCCAATGTAAAACTGAGGGCCGAAATTCATCCGCCCCGTCCCGATCGTCAAAAGCGCCAGCGGCATCGCGATGGCGGCGTAAATATTCGCCGAAATCATCGTATTGATCAGCCCGGGACTGACAAAATACGAAGCCGTCGGAAAAAGAAACAAAATGACCGCCCAGATCAGCGTGTTGCGCCAGTAGCGCGGCTCGAGCACCCACTCCCATTTTTTCGTTCCCAACCGGATGACAATGCGGTCCCGCTTTAATTCCGTTTCTACCATAAAGATTCACTCCTTGCTAATCCCTGAGGTCGGATAATCAAAAATATCATGACAACGATGAGCGCCGATAAATTCATAAAGCGAGGCTCACTGATCACAAAACAGGATACGGCATGCGCAAAGCCGATCAGATAGCTCGCCATGATCGTGCCTTTGATGTTACCCAATCCACCCAGCACCGCAATGAGAATCGCAGTTATCATGTACAGCCATCCCATCTGCGGCTCGAGAGCCCAGACCGGCGCGACGATGAGCGTTCCGACAATCACCGGCACAAGCACAATCATCATGGTGAACACATACAGTGTTTCCACATTGATACCGACTATTTTTGACGAATAGATATCCTGAGATAAGGCGCGGATTGCTATACCGGTTTTTGTCTTAACAAAAAATACGACAAAGGCGCCGGTCATGGCCAGCGCGATTCCCGATCCCACAACGAGCTGTCTGGGCACAACGACGCCCCCCAATTGGAACACCCCGGACATCAGCGTCGTTTCCAGGAATACCCCCGCCTGTATCGGATAGAAGTAGCTTGCCGCCTGTTCGACAATCAGAGCGATCAAAAGCAACGCCGTCAAAAGAACATCTTCGGAGTTGAGGTATTTTTTTATTATCCCCTTGTAGATGAGCGCCGCAATGATAAACTGAATCACGATCATTCCCAAAATTGACGGTACCAGCGGCCACTCCAGCTTATCCATCAGCATCCAGGTGCCATAGACAGTAAGAGGGAAAATGTAGGCATAACCTAGATGAAAAATCCGCAAAACCCCGCAGATCAGGGAAAAGCCCAAGGCAATGAGGAGGTAAATCGAGCCCATCAAAAAAGTATAAACCACAACGTTCTCAATATAAGTCAACATGCTTTTTCACCCTCTATATTTTTGTTTGCTCCCCTAAACACCGCCGGAACTTCTCGGGGAAAAGGGACACTTTCTGAAATTAAGCCGGCGCCGATAACTTTAAATCCGGTTCGCCGGGCCAAAAAGAGCAAAGCCGTCCTTGGCCTCGCCTCTGCGACAACAGCGTGTGCCGCAGGCATGGGGAAAAGTTTGTTTGACCTTGTTACAAGTTTGCAGCGATTGAAATACTGCGATGGTTTTACTGGCCGGCGCTGTCCGTGAAGGGAACAGGCGCGGAACGATCTGAATCAGCGCACAAGCGATAAAGTGCCCGGCAACAAATAGACCGGTGGTAAATATGGAAGGTGCTGTGACCACGTGGCCCCCAAAATTTGCGGAAGTGGGACGGTTCTGACTGCTTAGCCTTTTTTGATTCCCGGCGCTACTTCAAAGAACCCAAAATCCTCACATGCCCTGCGGCTTGTTGCACAACATGTGCGTTCCTGGAAAAAGAACACAAGAGTATTTTAAAGCAGGTCACCTTTTTTGTCAATTAATAATTATTTGTCTTCATGACTGATGACAAAACCTTCGTTTGCGGCCGGCGTGTCCCGTATCCCGGGACTATTGATGCCCGATGATGCCGGCACGGACGAAACCCGACCAAAGAAGAAAAGCAGATTACGGCGCGGATGTCCTCCGGCGGAGCCCGGAAACGGTGGCACATGTCTGCGTTTATTGTGCCGGGCAGGGAAAAGTTTACTCCTTGTTATGAAAAAAATCCATCGATCCTCGCTCTCCATGATCACCTGCTGAAACACTCACGCAAGCCATCTGAAAAAGATCTTGACAAAAGAGAGCCTTCCCGCCTAAAAGATAAAACCGACGTACGTTGTGATTGGAGAGCAGGCAAAATCGAGCAATTCAAAGGAACCAGGACAAGCACGGGCCCAAAGACGCTGCCCTCTGGTCGCGGCCGACTTTTTTCTCCCGAATGAGGACGTCATAAAAAAGCAGACCCGACGTCGCCATTATTTACTGAAAAACTTATTATAAAAGGAGATACATTATGATCAAGACAAGACTCACCGAAAAGCTGGGGATTAAGTATCCCATTATTCAAGCGGGTATGGGGCCGTTTTCCAACAACAATCTCTGCGTGGCCGCGGCCAACGCGGGCGTTTTGGGGTTGCTCTCCACCAGCGGCCTTTTCAACAAACATGACCAGCCCTGGGTATACAATTCCTTCTGTGATACGGGAGAGGCCAATCGTGACGACGACATGGACGTTGTGCTCGAAACAGTCCTTAAGCGGACCCACCGCCTGGTAAAAGACAAGGGCGGTGTCTTCGGCCCCAACGTGATGGTTTCGGCTGAACTTAAAGACAAGGCAAATATCATGATTGAGACGGCCATCAAGGTTCGGGAAGAAAACCCGGAAATGAAAAAAACACTCAGGGTGATTTATACCTCCGCCGGTGATCCGATGGGGTGGGGTGAAAAAATTAAAGGTGCCGGCTTTGTCTGGATTCACATCATCCCCTCCGTACGGGCCGCAATGCGCTGCAAAAAAGCGGGAGTGGATATTATCGTAGCTTCCGGCCATGAGGGAGGCTTCCACACTCACTGGGAACCGCTGCACTCTATGGTTCTTTTCCCCGCTGTCGTTGAAGCTGTTTCTGATGAAAACACCCTTGTCGTCGGTGGCGGCGGAGTTTCCGACGGCAAAACCCTGGCCGCGTCGCTGGCCATGGGTCTGGATGGAGTTTTGATGGGAACCAGATTTCTGGCAACCCAGGAAAGCGACTTCCCGCCCCTTTGGAAACAATCGGTTGTCGAGTCGCAGGACCGCGCCACACTGGTCGCCCGCGGTTACGTCGGACCGGCCCGCTGGCTGAAGAACCCCCGCAGCGAAGAGCACGCATTCAACACCATGAAAAAATCACCCGGCGTGTATCTGGGAACTCCGGACAGCTACATGGATATGGAAGATATGTCTCTTATCGAGTATGAGAACGAATCAATTAAAGCCGTGTTTGAAGGTGACAAAGAAAAGGCTATGATGGCCGCCGGCGAGTGCGCACAGCGGATCAACGACATGCCGAAGGTGGAGGATCTCGTTAAATCAATCGCCAGTGAAGCCGAGGAAATTATCGGCGGTATGGCCAAAAAATTTCTGAGCTGAGCGGCATAGGAAACCGATAAAAAGCCGGTGACACCGGCTTTTTTATCGGTGGTTATCTCGCTGATCAGGGCAGTACTGTTTTCATGACATTCTTTTCAATCAAATCAATCAACTCCTGCTTGGAATACTTTTTCATATTCCAGTGGCGCAGCGGGTAGATGGAAAGCTGATAGAGAATCATGTTGGCGGTAAAAGAAGTGTCCTGGATAAGAAAAACTTTCCTTTCGACACCTTTTTTGAGAATTTCTTCAATTCTCTCAAAAACCTGATGCTCACTTTCCAGGATAACTTTCAGCAGGCGCTTCGAAAGCGATTTCGATTCCCTGTACATCAGCAAAATCTCATCGCTGTAATCGTAGCCGCTGTTGATCATCTCACGAACGGCGGTTCTCAGCTGCTGTGCAGGATCATCAATATTTAAAATTTCGTCTTTTTTGAAATTTCCGTAAACCGGGTTGTGCAGCATTTCAAAAACCAAAAACAGAATCTGCTCTTTGCTTTTGATAAAATAATACAAATTGCGGATGTCGATATCCGTCGCCGCGGCAATTTCCCTCATCGTGGTCTGCGCGTAGCCTTTCTTTATGAAAAGCCTGGTCGCTTTTTTGAGGATGTGCAACTGTCTTTTTTTATAAAGCGGACTGTCTTTGCGCCCGCCGAGGCGGTTGACGGCGTCTTTTTTTTCTCTTTTGGCCTGCATGGTTCTTTCTCCAAAACGGCAATTACCCTATCTTAAACCCTCTTCGCCTGTCAAGGAAATCGAAAAAAGGCTTGGCAAAACTGTGTAACAATAATTATACAACCATCGCTCGTTGTAAGTCTGCTTCTGCAGAAGCTGTCAAAAGAAATACAAATTATCAAAGAAAGAAGAAAGTGAGGAATAAATATGAAAAATTGACGATGTGAAAAACGTATGTGTGGTCGGTGCCGGTAATATGGGGCATCAGATTGCGCTTCAATGTGCCCTCAGCGGTTTTAAAACGATCAGCACGGACGTCGTGCCGGCAGTGCTGGAAAAGGCGCAAAAGTTTGTCGACAATTATCTGCCCGGGCGCGTACAGAAAGGCAAGATGACCGAGGAAGAGGCCAGCGCGGTGCGCTCAAGAATTTCCTTCACCACCGATCTAAGTGACGCGGCTAAAGATGCAGATGTGGTCATCGAGGCTGTGTTGGAAAGAATCGACCTCAAACGCAAAATTTTTGCCGATCTGGACAAAATTGCTCCGTAGGCCGCCATACTGGCCACCAACAGCTCCTTCATCGTCAGCTCACGCATCGCCGACGCAACCCGGCGACCGGACCGTGTCTGCAACCTGCACTTTTTCAATCCTGCATTGGTTATGAAACTGGTAGAAGTGGTTCAGGGGCCGCACGTGTCGGATGAGACGGCGAAGTGTATGATGGACTTTTGTCTGAAAATCGACAAAATCCCCGTGCATGTCAAAAAGAAGTTGACGACTTCATTCTCAACCGCATTTTCAGTGCCAGTCACAAGGAGGCTTTCTGGATGCTCGAAATGGGCGTGGCCCCATACGAAGACATCGACAAGGCATGTGTTTACGGCGCCGGCCATCCGATGGGATCCTTCCGCCTGCTGGATCTCACCGGTATCGATCTGGCCTATGATATCGGCATGAGCCACTTCTACGAGTCAGGTGATCCCACCGATCTGCCGGTTCCGACCATCGTAAAGAAATACACGGAAGGCAAGTTCGGCCAGAAAACGGGCGAGGGCTTCTACAGCTATAAGAAATAAGGGCCACTGCCACAGGCTTTTGCCCAAAACGGCAAAAGATAAAAAAGGCGTCCCGAAAGGGGTGAGGCGCCTTTTTTATTAGTGATTTTTCATGCCAGAAGATCAACGAATATCTCAGACAGTGTCGGGTGGGCGATCACCCATGATTGGAGCTGTTTCTTGGTGAGCCGGCAACTGACAGCCAGCCCCAGCGGAGCGATCAGGTCGGCAGCATTGTCTCCGGCAATCACGGCACCGATGATCGTGTCCTCATAAAAAAGAGCCTTCGCAAATCCCTGTCCCAGCAATTCCGAACGGGCAATGATGTTGGCGCTGTAGCTGCTCCTGGCAATTTCTACATTCATCCCCTCGGCCAGGGCCCGCCTTTGTGTGTAGCCGACCCGGGCGATCTGGGGATGGCTGTAAACAACGGTGGGAATATTATTTTCATTGTATGAATAACTGCCGCCGCCGAACATGCTTTGCACCGCCACCTGCGCCTGGCGCGTGGCACGGTGCGCCAGCATCATGCCGCCGGTGACGTCGCCTGCCGCATAGATGCCGTCCACACTGGTCATCATAGATTCATCAACTTTAATTCCTTTTGCGTCGTAGGCGATTCCCGCCGCCGCGAGCTGTTTGTCGTATAAAACCGGTTTCCGGCCGGTGCAAAGAAGGGCGCAATCTGCCTGCAATTCGGCTGTTTCCTCCTTCAGGCCAACTTCCATGACGACGCCTGCCGGAGTTTCGGCCAGTCCCGCCAGCGCGGCCCCGGTGCGCACGTCAACGCCCAGGCGAACAAGTTCCTGGCGCAGGAATTGTGCCGCTTCTTCATCTTCCTGCGGTAAAATCCGCTCCAGGAGCTCCACCAGAATCACTTTGACTCCCAGCTGCGCGAAAAACACAGCGTATTCCACACCAATAAAACTGGCGCCGACGATAATTATGCTTGCCGGCAGATCATCGATAGCACCGATGCCGTCAGAGGTCATAATCCGCTCCGAAAGTGAAATGCCCCGCGGCACAACCGCTTCAGAGCCCCAGGCAATGAGCAGATGGTCCGCTGTCACAGTCCGGCTTTCCCCTGCGGGATTCGTGCAGATGATTTCGCGGGGGGAGATGATTTCTCCGGTTCCCTCGGCGATTTCGACGCCGGCATCCGCAAGAAGCTTGCGCGCCCCCAGAGCCGCTATTTTCACTATCTGTTGCTGGTGCCTTCTCATCGCGGCATAATCAATCGTTGCCTCTCCCGTGCCTATCCCAACGCGCCTGAGCTTTTTGAGACCCGAGTAAGAACGGCTGCAGGCAAGGAGAGCTTTTGTAGGGATGCAGCCGCGGTGCGTGCAGGTACCTCCCCAGCCGTCTTTTTCCATGATAAGAATCCTTTTCCCCGCAGCGGACGCGGCCTGCGCCGCTGCGAGGCCCGCCGGGCCGCCGCCGACGATAATAAGATCATACCGATCAGACATAATGAAATTCTCCTGGTACATTGTGATAAAGTCGGTCATTGACTTGCACGATATGTCGTCTCTTGTCAATAGCGACCAAACGCGGTGTGCGGCTTCCCGGATAGCGCCTTTGCCGGATAATTGAATCTTGTCTTGCCAGGCGATATCTGGTAGTTGTCGGCAGATGAAAGAGATTCTTACCGTTTCGCAGCTCAATGACAATATTAAAACTCTTCTGGAAGAAGCCTTCGGCCAGCTTTATGTTGAAGGCGAGGTTTCCAATTTGCGCCGCCCCCAGTCCGGTCATACTTATTTCACTCTTAAGGACGACAAAAGCCAGATCCGCTGCGTTTTTTTCCGGCCCTACGGCATCCGGAACGTGAGGTTTGAGCTGGAGGACGGAATGAAAATCCTGTGCCGCGCCCGCTTAAGTGCTTATTTGCCGCGGGGCGAGTATCAGCTCATCGTGGAGTCCCTCGAGCCGCAGGGCACGGGAGCGCTGCAAAAAGCCTTTGAACAGCTCAAAGCCAGACTCGCCGCTGAAGGCCTGTTTGATGCGGCCGCGAAGAAACCACTGCCGTTTCTTCCCGCACGCATCGGTGTGGTGACCTCTCCCACCGGTGCGGTGATCAGGGACATTTTAAATATCACCCGCCGACGGTTTCCATCCATCGACATTCTGATTGCACCCGCGCGTGTGCAGGGTGAGGGAGCCGCGGCAGAAATTATTACATCTTTGCGAAACCTCCAGCTAAGCGGTCTGGTAGACATAATCATTATTGCCCGCGGTGGAGGATCACTTGAGGACCTCGCCGCCTTCAATGATGAAGAGCTGGCCAGGGAAATTTTCCGTTCGTCCATTCCCGTTGTCTCTGCCGTCGGCCATGAGACTGATTTCACCATCTGCGATTTTGTCGCCGACCTGCGCGCGCCAACACCTTCTGCCGCAGCAGAACTGGTCGTCCCCTGCCGAAGCGATCTGCTCGACACTATCTATAGTCTGCGGCAACGCCTGATCGCCGCCCAGCAGCGCTTTTTCGAGGATCAGAAAAATGCTCTCGATACGGTGCGCGCCCGTTTCAGGGATCCGCGGATGTTTCTGGCCGATTATTCCATCAAGCTCGATGACCTGCACGACAGATTGAGAAATTATTTTACACATCACACACAGGCACTCGGCCACGAACTGCGGCAGCTTGAGCTCAGGCTGCAAAACCGCAGTCCGCGACGGCTAATAGATGAAAAACGGTTTCTTCTGGACACTATGCATAAGGATCTCCTCGGGGGATGGAAACGTTATCATGATGGTTATACGCGGAGGCTCAACAATGATGCCGCCCTGCTGGCTTCACTGAACCCGCTGGCGGTACTCCAAAGAGGCTATAGTATCACCCGCAGGGAATCAGGCGACGACATTGTCCGTGACGCTTCCCGCTTGACTTTGGGAGAAAGAGTACGTATTCAACTGGCGCAAGGAAGCTTCCGGGCAAGCGTGGAGAAAATACTCGGGGAGTGAGAGCGATGGCTAAAGAGAACTTTGAGGCGGCATTGGAAAAACTCGAAAATATCGTAAAAGAAATGGAAGCGGGAGAAATGCCGCTGGACACGGCTCTCAAATCTTTTGAAGAAGGCATCCGCCTGATCCGTTTCTGTTCGGGAAAACTTGAAGCAGCCGGGCGCCGTGTGGAAATGCTTCTGGAAAAAGAAGCTTCGCTAGAGATAAAAACATTCCAGGACGAAGACAGCGATGGACAATGACGATTTTCTCGAAGCGTATTTAAAAGACCGGCGCGAAATCGTGGAGGAAGCCCTCCAGCGGTATCTGCCGGACGAAGACAGTATGCCTCAGGAGCTGCATACGGCCATTCATTACAGTGTTTTTTCCGGCGGCAAAAGGATCCGGCCGATTCTCTGTCTTGCGGCACTCGAGGCCTGTGGAGGCGATATTGCAACCGCGATGCCGACTGCCTGCGCCCTGGAGCTGATTCACACTTATTCACTGATTCATGACGATCTGCCGGCGATGGACAATGATGATTTCCGCCGGGGCAAACCGACCTGTCACAAAGTCTTTAGCGAGGCAATGGCAATTCTCGCCGGCGACGCCCTTTTAACGGAAGCTTTCGTTCTTTTGTCGCAGGCGGAAAAAGTCCGTCTGCCGGCGGAGCGGCGGCTGGCGGTAATTCAGGAAATCTCATTCGCCGCGGGCATGGCCGGCATGGTCGGGGGACAGGCGCTGGATATGCTGGCCGAAACCGTCGAGCCGGATTTAGACGGCCTGGAACAGATCCATCGCCGTAAAACCGGTGCGCTCATTGGGGCGGCAGTCAAGACCGGGGCCATTCTCGCCGGCGCCGGTGAAGAAAAGATCAAGGCTGTGGGACGCTACGGAGCCAACATCGGTCTGGCGTTTCAAATCGCCGACGATATTCTCAATGTGGAAGGGGACAGCGGCGTCATGGGTAAAAATACCGGCAGTGACGCAGCGCGCGGCAAAGTCACCTATCCTTCCCTTTTGGGCATGGATCGGGCAAAAGCCCTGCTGGCCAAGTCCGTCGATGAGGCCATAGACAGCATCGCCTTGTTTGACGCGCGCGCCCTGCCCTTAAGGGTGATCGCCCGCTATGTTATGGAAAGAAATTCCTGAAACCCGATAAAAGACAATGAAGCATCTGGAAACCACTAAAGACGCCCTCCTGGCGGGCATCGACTCCCCTGAAGATCTTCGCAGGCTGAGCGTCGCTGAACTCAACACCCTGGCCGATGAGATAAGAAATCTTATCGTCAACACGGTTGCCGTCACGGGCGGACACCTGGCTTCGTCACTGGGTGCGGTCGAGCTGACGCTTGCTCTACACTATGTTTTCAGCACTCCCGGGGACAAGCTCGTCTGGGACGTCGGCCATCAGTGCTACGCACATAAGATCATCACGGGACGAAAAAACAGGTTTTCCACGCTGCGCCGGAGGGACGGATTAAGCGGCTTCCCCAAGAGAGAGGAAAGCATCTACGACACCTTCAACGTCGGCCACAGCGGCACGTCCATCGCGGCGGCCGCCGCTTTTGCCGAAGCAAACTGTCTCAGAGGCGACAAATCCAGGACAATTGCGGTGATCGGGGACGGTTCTATGACCACCGGCATGGCATTTGAAGGTCTCAACTGGGCCGGTGACCGCAAAAAACGGGTCATTATCGTCTTGAATGATAATGAGATGTCCATCTCGCCCAATGTCGGCGCCCTTTCCTCTTATTTAAACAGGGTCATGACCGGCGGGCGTGTCACCCGGCTAAGGGGCGAGCTGAAAAATTTTCTCAAAAAAATACCGAATATCGGTGAGCAGGTAATCAGGTTTTCCCGCCAGGTCGAAGAATCGGTGAAAACATTCGTTGTCCCCGGTGCCTTATTTGAGGAGCTGGGCTTTACCTATGTCGGCCCGCTGGAGGGGCACCGACTTGACTATCTGATTAAAAATTTTGAAAACATCAAAAACCTGGAGGGTCCGGTACTCGTCCATGTCATCACGCAAAAAGGACGCGGCTATAAATTTGCCGAAGAAAATTCCCCCGGCTACCATGGCATCGCACCCTTTGATGTCGCCTCGGGAATGACGATCCCTTCGGCCAATCCGGCCCCATCCTACACAGAAATCTTCGGAAACATCCTGGTTAAGCTGGCCGCCGGCGATGAGCGCATCGTCGCCGTCACCGCCGCAATGTGCGAGGGAACGGGACTGGACAAATTCAGACAAATCTTCCCCGCGCGCCTGTACGACGTCGGGATTGCAGAGCAACTGGCGGTGACTTTCGCCGCCGGTATGGCGGTCGGCGGGTTTTTGCCCGTCGTCGCGATTTATTCAACCTTTTTGCAAAGAGCCTATGATCAGATTCTCCACGATGTTTGTCTGCAAAAACTGCCGGTCGTTTTTGCCGTGGACCGGGCCGGCATCGTCGGAGAAGACGGCCCTACTCATCAGGGGCTTTTCGATTTTTCCTATCTGCGCAACATTCCGGGCATAATCGTGATGGCGCCGAAAGATGAAAACGAACTTCAGCACATGCTCAAAACTGCCGTCAATTGCGGCGCTCCCGCCGCCGTGCGTTACCCGCGGGGCAAGGGACTGGGAGTTACACTAGACGAACAAATCATTACTTTGCCCATCGGCCGCGGCGAGCTCATCAGCGAAGGCTCGGACCTGGCCATTGTCGCAGTCGGCTCAACAGTGCATCCATCCCTGGCGGCAGCTGAAAGGCTGAAGGCGGAAGGGTTTTCCGTCGGTGTCCTCAATGCGCGGTTTGTCAAACCTCTGGACGCAGACCTGATTTGCAAAGCGGCAGCTGGCACGGGAAAAATTTTGACGGTAGAGGAAAACGTTCTCCATGGAGGATTCGGAAGCGCCGTGCTGGAGCTTTTCGCCGCCAGAGGAATCACCGGTGTGAAGGTAAAATGCCTGGGCATACAAGACGAGTTCGTAGAGCAGGGAACGCAGGCGGAACTGCGACGCGCTCACGGCATCGATGAAGAAGCAATACGTGACGCGGCCAGGCAGATGCTCACCGTAAAGGACGCGAACGGACACAGATGAGCAGGCAGGTTAAGAAAACCCGTCTTGATCTTTTGCTTCTAGAGCGAGGCATCGCTTCCAGCGTCGAAAAAGCCCGCGCCATGATTATGGCGGGAAGCGTCTCCATCGATGCACGTATGGTGGATAAGCCCGGCCATAATGTGCCCATGGACGCGGAAGTGTCGGTCACCACAGAGGACCATCCCTTTGTCAGCCGCGGCGGCGTCAAGCTCAGAGGAGCGCTGGAGCATTTCGTACTGGATGTGCGGGGCATGGCCGTGCTCGATGTCGGCGCTTCCACCGGCGGCTTTACCGACTGTCTGCTTCAGGCAGGAGCACGCAAAGTTTTTGCGGTGGATGTCGGCTACGGTCAGCTGGCCTGGAAACTGCGTGAAGACCCGCGCGTCGTGGTTATCGAACGCACCAACATCCGTTATTATGACGGGAAACATCTTGATGAAAAACCGGCACTGGCCGTTATTGATGTATCCTTTATTTCGCTAAAGACAGTTATCCCCGCGGTACTCGGTCTTGTACGGGACGACGCGTGGGTGCTGGCGCTGATAAAGCCGCAGTTCGAGGCGCGCCGGGAAGAGGTCGGGAAAAACGGTGTGGTCGCGGATGCTGCGGTACACGACCGGGTCGTGGAAGAAATCCGCCTGTTTTGCTTATCCCAAAACATGGAGGTGACCGGCAGATGCCTCTCGCCTCTGGTGGGACCTGCCGGCAACAGAGAATACTTTATTTTGGCCCGAAAGAAGCTTTAAATGGAGATCAAACTGGCTCAAACAGCAGGATTCTGCATGGGCGTGCGCCGCGCGGTGGACGCGGTGCTGGACATCGCCCAGCGCGCCAAAGGCAGGCGTATTTATACTTACGGGCCGCTCATCCACAACCCTCAAACCATCGAGCTCTTAAAAAGCCGCGGCATAACGGCGGTGGAAAGCGTCGAAGAGATCACCGATCCCCAAAATTCTTATCTCATTGTCCGGGCGCACGGCATCGCTCCTGAGGAAAGAAAAAAAATCAGGGAAAGCGGTGTCAAGATCATCGACGCCACCTGCCCGAAGGTCGGTTATGTCCAGGCGATCATTAAAAAGCACACGGCGCTCAATTACACGGTTGTGATCGCCGGGGACCGCAAGCATCCGGAAGTAGACGGTCTTTGGGGCTACACCCAGGGCAGGGGGATCATCATCGCCACTGTGGAAGAAGCAGAAGAACTGCCCCCCATGGAGCGCATCTGCATCGTCGCCCAGACCACGCAAAACAAAGATCATTACGAGCGCATGGTGCAAAAGATTCAGGAAAAAAGTCCTCAGGCTCTTGTCTTCCACACCATCTGCTCTTCCACGGAAAAGAGGCAGGGAGAAATAATCAAACTGGCCAGGGAAATGGACGCCATCTTCGTCGTCGGAGGTAAAAACAGCGCCAATACCTGCCGGCTGGTTGATCTGGCCCAAAAAGAGAACAAGCCGGCCTTTCACATCGAAACGGCGGAGGAGATAAAAAACCGTGATCTTTCCTCATACGGCAAAATCGGCATTTCCGCGGGTGCATCCACTCCAAACTGGATTATTGACCAGGTCATCGACACAATAGAGGCACAATACATGGTTCCCCGCAAAAAAGCGGGACTGTTGCTCAAGGCATGGCTGTGGTTGGTCAGAATGGATATTTATTCCGCTTTGGGTGCTGCTTGTCTGACACTGGCCGCCGTTAAGCTGCAGGGAATCCCTCTGCGACCGTCATCAGTTGCCGTGGCATCATTATTTGTTTATGCCATGCACGTGCTGAACCGCCTCAACAGAAACAGGGAGGCCGGCCTGATCGGTTCCTTCCGCGAGTCATCTTACCGTGAACACGCCGGTCTGCACTTGGCGGCAGCCACCGGCTCTCTTTTGGGGGCAATGGCTGTGAGTCTGTACAACGGACTGTTTTCTTTTATTGTTTTATCGTTTGTCGCACTGGCAGGCGTCTTATACAATATGAAAATTCTGCCGGGCACTTACCGTTTCCGCAGGCTGAGCGACTTGCCTGGTTCAAAAAATATTTCCACTGCAATTGCCTGGGGCATCGCAACGGCAATCTTGCCTGCTTTGCACACTCAGGCGGGCTTTTCTGCAGCGATGGCGGTGGCCTTCCTTTTCACCGTCGGTCTTGTCTTTATCCGCTCGGCGATGCCGGACATTATGGATATGCAAAGTGATAAATTACTGGGCCGCGAAACAATCCCCGTGGTAATCGGTAAAGAGAAAACGCAGATTATCCTGAAAATCATTACATTGATATTAGTAGTTATTTTATTCATTTCTCATCCCGCCGGGTGCACACCCACGCTGAGTTATTTCCTCATTTTGTGCCCATTATATGTATGGATTTGTTTAAGGCTTTGTGATAGAAGGGCTGGGTTTTCAGGGGCCTTTCTGGAAGGGATTCTGCAAACCAGCTATATTATTGCCGGTTTTGCGGTTATCGGCTGGTATTTCCTGAATTGACGGCGCAAAATTTTTATAGGAGCGGCGCATCAAAAATGAGGGGTGTATTTGCCCGATCAGTTGTGCTCTTTGCCGTATTGGCAATCATCGCGTGCGGCGGACTGCGCTATTCACAGCTCGACCCGGCGGCGGGAAACTATCATCCCGGACGGATCGCCGTATTTCCGGCCGATGTCGGCCCTCATCAGGAGGCGAGTCCGGCTGTGGAGCAGATTGCCGCAGATATACTGGTGCAAAAAAAATGGTTCAAAGGCGTTCTTGACGTCGCCTCGCTCGCCAAATTAAGCGCTGCGGACAATGAACTGGGCAAAGCAATGACGGATTATCTGTCCAAATTACAGACGCTTAGCTATTCTGATCCAGTACTTAGTCAAAAAATCGGCGAGCTTGCCAAAACAGACGCTTTTTTACTTATTTCGGTTGATTACTGGAATTATTATCTTAAAAAAGATAAAAATTCGGGGAAGGTAAGCCTTGGATTGCGTTTGGTTGACGCGCCGACCGGCAGGATAATGTGGAAGGCGGGGCATGACAAGGAAGAAGCCTATTCTTTTTTCCAACCAAAGCTGGACGGTATCGCGCGGTCGGTTTTAAAAACGATGCTCAACGAAATGCCCCACTGACCGTAAAGGCACGAACTGAGCTTATTTTACGAAAATGGAGATAAAAATGAGAGAGGAAGTCCAAAAAGCTATCGAGAAGGTCCGGCCGGGGCTGCAGGCCGACGGAGGAGATGTTCAACTGGTTGACGTGACAGATGACGGAGTGGTCAAGGTAAAACTGACCGGCGCCTGCCACGGTTGCCCAATGTCTCAGATGACACTGAAAATGGGCATCGAAAAAATCGTCAAACAGCAGGTGCCCTCCGTAAAGGAAGTAGTGGCCGTTTAGAGCCGGTGCCCGACCGGAAAGACGTTATTTTTGATCAAAGGAGATTTATAACAATATGGCATATGTGATTACAGACGAGTGTATCGCTTGCGGTTCCTGCGAAGATGAATGCCCGGTGGAGGCTATATCGGAGGGTGAAGACAAGTACGTAATTGATCCTAAATTATGCACGGACTGCGGCGCATGTTGCGATCAGTGCCCGGTAGAGGCGATCGTGCCCGGGGAAGAAAAGTAAAAAACAAATCTTCAAGGTTTTTTTGCCGGGGAAGAGTCCGTGCCCAGCAGCGGATTTTTCCCCTGCTTTTTTGTTGTTGCAGCCGATTTAAGATGAAATATTTCTTTGGGAACCTTCTCTTCCATGCCGCGGAGGAAACATCAATGGTTAAATTCATCACTTTTGAAGGGATTGAAGGCTCCGGCAAATCCACTCACATGAAATTGCTGGCGGAATATCTCCGTGATGAAAAAATACCGGCGATTGTCACACGGGAACCTTCGGGGACGGAAATAGGACACAAAATCGGCGACATTCTTTTTAACCGCCGGCATCAGGAAATGTTTGCGGAAACGGAACTTTTCCTGTTTTGTGCCGCCCGTGCCCAGCACGTGCGGGAAGTAATTTTGCCGGCGCTGAAACAGGGAAAACATGTTCTGTGCGACAGGTTCTCTGATGCGACTTTTGCCTACCAGTCCGCCGGCCGGGGCCTCGATGATGCTTTCATCAAAACGGTAAACAACTACTGCACGGCGGGGCTTAAGCCCGATCTGACACTACTTTTTGATTTGCCCGTCGAAGCAGGGTTGCAAAGGGCGGCCGGGCGCGACGCAAAGCTTCAAGATCCTGCCTCGGCCGACCGGTTTGAAAGAGAAAAGATCGATTTCCACCTGCGCGTGCGCGACGGCTACGCAAACCTGAGGCGGCAAGAACCGGAGCGCTTCCGCATTATCGACACATCACGGACGGTGGAAATGGTCACACAGGATGTCCGGCGCCTGGTGATGGATTTCATCAAAAACGGACACGCGCACATCAGGTAGTTTTACTTTTATGTCTTTTCAGGAAATATACGGTCATTCCACCCAGACAGGCATGTTGCAAAAAGCGATTGCTTCGCGGCGTCTCGGGCAGGCCTATCTCTTCAGCGGCATCGATGGTATCGGGAAAAAAGCTGTGGCGCTCGCCTTTGCTTCAGCACTGAACTGCGAAGCCCCGGCGGCCACGGGCGATGCGTGCGGAAAATGCGCCTCTTGCCTCAAGGTGAGCCGCGGCAACCACCCGGACATTCACATCGTGGCGTCGGACACGCAATTTATCAGAATTGACGCAATCCGGCACATCGAGCAGCAGATGACCTTCAAGCCTCTGGAAGGAAAGAAACGCGTCTTCATCGTCGAGGATGCAGACAAAATGAACGAGCAGGCGGCCAACGCTCTTTTGAAAACCCTGGAAGAACCGGCGGCGAATAATTTAATCATCCTTCTGACCGCCCGCCCCCAGTCGCTGCCCCTGACCATCCTTTCACGCTGCCAGCAGGTGCGTTTCCAACCAATACCAGCCGCCGACGTCGCACGCTGGCTTGTAGAGAAAGGCGACAAAGATCCCGACACAGCAGGCTTGCTTGCCGGTCTTTCCGGCGGCTCAATAAGGCAGGCACTGGAGCTCGACGAAGAAGACATGATTAACTTTCGCGCCGAAGTCGGCCGCCTGTTGTGCCGGGCAAGCTTAAGCGAGCCGATGAGTCTGCTGGCGCTGGCGGCTTTCCTGGGACAGGACAAAAAAAAGGTGCTGCAGAGTCTGAAAATCGTCCACACGTATTTTCGCGACGCTCTTGTTTACAAAGAAACAAACCGTGCCGCCATGGTCGTCAACGCTCATGATCTGACGGGCATCTCCTCACTGGCACAGCGATTGACCGGCGGGCAGATACTGGGCAACATCTCACTTGTCGAGCAGGCGGCGGCACTTCTGGAAATGAACGTGAACAAATCATTGACATTGGAAACAATGGCATTTAAGCTTTCATTATAAAAACCTGGAACGGAACCGCAAAAGTGCTGACCAATATTATAAGTGTAAAATTTAAAAAGGAAGGTAAAGTCTACAGTTTTGACGCCTGCGACCATATCCTGTATAAAAACGACCAGGTGTTGGTCAGCACGGACAACGGCGTCGCGCTGGGCGTGGTCGTCTCTGACGTGTCACGTTGCGGTCCGGATCAGTTGCCTCACAACCTGAAAAAGGTGCTGCGTAAAGCCACAGCGGAAGACCTCAGCGTCCTTGAAGAGCGGGAATTACTGGAAAAAGACGCAAAAAAATACTGCATCGAAAAAATCCGGGAAAAAAACCTCGCCATGAAGCTGATCACGGTAGAGTCTTTTTTTGACCGCAGTAAAATGATTTTTTATTTCACCGCCGACGCACGTGTCGATTTTCGTGAACTGGTCAAGGACCTGGTCGCGAAATTTAAAACAAGAATTGAACTCAAACAAATCGGCGCCCGGCAGGAAACAAGAATAGTCAAAGGACTGGCTGTGTGTGGCAGGCCCGTATGCTGCGCCGGTGTTTTGCAAAACCTTGACCGCGTCACGGTAAAAATGGCCAAGGATCAGAGCATGTCTCTCAACCCGGAAAAAATATCCGGTCTTTGCGGGCGGCTGATGTGCTGCCTTTCCTTTGAACATGAAGTTTATGCCGAGGCGAAAAAGACCACAAGGGAAATCAAAGCCGCACCATCCGGCGAGGCAGTCCCCAGGCCCGGACAGCAAAAAACAGCCGGGGAGGCAAAAAAAAGCGCCACGCCACCGAAGGAGCAGTAAATAATCATGACCACGCCATATTACATTACCACCCCTATTTATTACGTAAACGCGTCGCCGCATATCGGACACGCCTATACTACGATTGTCGCCGACGCCTTGGCGCGCTTTGCGCGGATGACAGGGCGGGAAACTTTTTTTGTGACCGGCACAGACGAACACGGCGATAAAATAGCCGAGGCGGCCCGGCAGGCGCAAATCACCCCCAAAGCCTACGCAGACCGGATCAGCTCGCAGTTTAGGCAGCTATGGCCCGAACTGGCAATCACCAATGATTACTTCATCCGCACCACCGACGAGGATCATATCCGAACCGTCCGCCATATACTCCAGAAAGTTTACGACGCAGGTGATATTTATTTCGGCTCCTATGAAGGTTTTTACTGTGTAGGCTGCGAGCGGTTTTACACGGAAAAAGAGCTGGTAGAGGGCAAGTGTCCCGATCATCAGACCCTCCCGGAGTACCGTAAGGAGAGTAACTACTTTTTCCGCATGAGCAGGTATCAGGACTGGCTCATCGACTACATTCAGAAAAATCCGGAATTTATCCGTCCGGAGCGATACCGTAACGAAGTGCTGGGCTTTTTACGCGAGCCGCTCGAGGATCTGTGTATCTCGCGTCCGAAGACGAGACTGGAATGGGGGATCACGCTGCCGTTTGATGAGAATTACGTCACTTATGTCTGGTTTGACGCTCTCATCAATTATGTGACGGCCATCGGTTATCCCGACGGCGAAAAATTTAAAAAATTCTGGCCCCAGGCCCAGCATCTGATTGCCAAGGACATACTTAAACCGCACGGCATCTATTGGCCGACCATGCTCCGGGCCGCCGGTATCGCGCCCTATCAGCATCTGAACGTCCACGGTTACTGGAACATGGACCAGGGGAAAATGTCCAAAAGCCTCGGCAACGTCGTCGGCCCCCTGGATTTGAAAGACAAATACGGCCTGGACGCGTTCCGTTACTTTCTGCTGCGTGATATGGTTTTCGGCCGGGACTCTTCCTTTTCTGAAGAAGCGCTGGTGGCTAGGCTCAACTCCGATCTGGCCAACGACCTGGGCAATCTGGTGAGCCGCACGGTCACAATGGCCATTAAATACTGTGACGGGAAAATACCATCGCCGCCTGCCCCGGGCGTCGAAGACATACTGCCGCAGCTGGCGCAAAAAACGGTCGCCGAAGTAGAAACCTGCTTTGCCGAAATGTCGTTACATAAAGCGCTGGCCGCGACCTGGGAATTGATCGGCGCCGCCAATAAATACATTGTAGAGAACGAACCCTGGGCACTGGCCAGGGATCCGGCCAATAAGGACAGACTCGTCGCCATTATGTACCGGCTTCTGGAGGCACTCAGATGCGTGGCGATTCTGGTTTCTCCCTTTATGCCGCTGGCAGCGGAAAAAATCATGCGGACGATCGGCCTCGACACAAACAGAAAATATGGGCTGGAAACCATCCGCGGACATGAGCCGCTTCCGTCAGGCGCGGCCCTTGAGCGCGCAGAGGCGCTCTTCCCGCGCGTCGCCGTCAATCAAGAACCTCCGCCGGCCAAGTCAAAGCCGTCGGCAGAGACCAAGCCGGAAATCAGCTACGATGAGTTTACGAAAATCGATCTGCGCGTGGCAAAAATTATCGCCGCCGAACATGTGCCCAAATCCAGCAAACTGATCAAGCTGGAAATAGATATCGGCCAGAGACGCACCATCGTGGCCGGCATCGGCCAGGACTACCAGCCCGAAGAGCTGGTAGGGAAATCCATTGTGATTGTGGCCAACCTCAAACCGGCTAAACTCATGGGCGTGGAGTCACACGGGATGTTGCTGGCAACGGATGGCAGTGACGGCCTTGCACTCATCGGCTTTGACCGTGCGCCCCTGCCCGGCGCCAAAGTCCGCTAGTCCCGTAAAGAAAACAACCGGCATCGGCCGGTACAAAAAAACCGCCTCTTTGGGGGAGGGGCGGTTTTGTTATTGCGCCAGAAGCTGCTCCAGCGCCCGCTGATCAAAGCCGGGCACCACCTGTCCTTTAATGTAAAACAGAGGTGTTGCCCGCACCTTAGCGCGGGCGCTTGCCTGCTGATGAGCCTGCTCGATCTCGTCCGCCTCTTTGTCATCGCATAAATTAAATTCCTCGTTCGTGTCCAGCTTGCCGCTCAACACATCTTCATAGGCCAAAGCGCGGTCTTTTGAACAAATGATGTGACGAATTTTCTTTGCCGAATTTTCAGACAGAGGATAGAAAAAAACGTACATGGTGACATCATTCTTCCTTTGCTGAAAGAAATTAAAAGACAGGCGGCAGTAGTAACAGTTCGGGTCGATAAATTCCACCACCTGAGTTTTGCCGCTGCCGATTTTTATCGCCTTATCCAGCGGCAGATTTTTCAGACCGGCCGCCATTTTTTTGCCCTCGCTTTCCCGGGTGAGGTTCCGTTTGTCTTTAGAGATCATGTTTCCCAGGATGATTACATCACCGTCCGGCAGATAATAATACACGCGGTGTCCGTCATATACCTCATAGACGCCTTTTACGGCTGTTTCGTCAAACGATTCAAACTTGTTTTCAGGAAAGCTCTTTTTGAATTTCTCTTCTGGCGGTGTCTTTTGCAGCGACGTGCAGGCGGCCAAAAGCAAGGTCAGGGCAAGCAAAACGGCCTTTTTCACAGGGCGACTCCTTTATTGAAATCGACAAAAGTACACGAATTCAGACATTTTCGATTAAAGCGCATTATCAAAATTCATGGCTTAAAGCAAAATTATTTTTTAAGCACCCGGAGGCGTCCGGGCCAGGCGCGGCGACGGATTTTTGACCAGGCAATTATCGGCGAAGAACTAAACCAGATGTCCGCCTGTGCCTGATCACGATATAAGTGGAAGTAAATCGACAAATGAATAAGGCGCCGACGGCTGATCAGGCACGAGGCGCATGGTCATTTCTTTCATGCCGGCGGTAAAACTCCAGGATGAAAGAGGCAAGGATACGGCCTGCATCGAAAAATATTTCGGTCGTCGCTTCGTCCAGCGGGGCAAGCGAAGATGAATCGCCACGTCTGAAGATAATTTTTGCCGCCTGTGCCGAACATTCATTTATTTGTTTGGAGACGTCCGTTTCACCGTTTTGGTCGATATGGCGGAATACCCCAATCAGCTCCTCGCCAAACTTCTCGATAATAAAATTAAAAATTGCATTGAGCCTCTTTCTCGAACGCTGCAGATACGCCCGTAACTGCAACTCCGGGCCTGTCCCGCCCGACAAATAAGCTTGCGCGCCTACCCGCAACGCCTCGTGGAAAAGGGGGAACTCTTCACGAAAACGCCGCTCAACATAAATTTCATAGCCCTGATGGGCGGCGGAAATGATCCTGAACAATTCAGTGAAGGACAGAAATTTCCTCAGACGCAAAGCCAAAGGAGCTGTTTTGACATGAAAGGGATTCCCCGCGTCCGCCAGATAATGAGTGGCGCGCGAAAGGTAGCGCCAGCCCCAGTAATCATTTCCCCGCTCAAGGGCCTGCCGGGCCAGGCGCGTGTTTTCACGCCAGGAATGCACAAGTGAACCAAAGGTAAACCCCGCAACTTTAAATTCCATGTGTCGCCAGCCGTGCGACCCGCCGGTGATTTTCTGCCGTCTGTCCAGGGGCAAGTCGCAATCCAGAAGCAGGTCAGGTTCGGTGCTGTAGAGCAGCAGGATTTTCCAGGGCTCGATGGACAGATCCAACGGCGGCGAGGAACTGAATTTGCCGTTGCGCAGCTCATAATCATAGGATTCAAGAGGATTGAGCTCGCGAACGATTTCAAATGATTCCTTGTAAAGATCTATATGGCGCGGACCGGCCGCCCACGCATCGTCTGCCGCGCGGGGATCCGGCAGCACCGGCACGGGCTTCAGATCCATAATCGCGGGCAGTGCGTTTACAACATAATAATTGATGTACTCATGCGAAAACCACGGCGCCCAGGCCGGGGACAGGCGCGGGTCTGTGTGGGGATGGACATTCAATTGGCTTCTCTCCATTGCGAGCGGCCGCCGGCTAAGACGGCCGCCTGTCTTCAGACTATATTTTGAAATCTGTTTTCTTGCCCCAGACTCCCAAAACGATGCCCAGCTCCTCATGCTCTTTGGCGTATTCCTCCAGGCGGATTCCCTTCGTTGCCGCATCGATGGCCTGGCGCAGGGCGCGTGCGCCCGCCCTGGGGCCTTTGGGATGAGCGTGCACTCCTCCTCCGGAGCCGATCATGATGTCTTTTCCCAGCGCATTGACAATATCCTGCACGTTGTTGGGCGTGATGCCACCCGACGGCATGGGCATGCAGGGCTTCAGGGAACCCATCGGGTAAATCAGGTTGCGCGTGGTCGCCATAAAGCGCTCGTGCATGTACATGGCCTTGCCGCCCATAGAAAAAGGCAGGACAATGGAATCCGCCCCGCATAGGCGCGCGATTTTTCCAAAAATCAGGGGAGATGAAATACCCTGGTGCGGCGACATGAAATAGGCACCGGCGACATCCATGTGGGCAAGAATCGGCACATTGATCGCCGGATCGTCGGCAAGAGCGCGCATCGCCTCCGGCCCGACCGCCAGGTAATTAACCATCAGGGCATTTGCGCCCGCGTCTATACAGCGCCTGGCCAGATCGAACATCCGCGGCAGGCGGTCGGTCACATTGACCGTATAGAGGGTGTGCTCGCCTGTTTCTTCATAGACCTCCTTTTCTATCTTCATGTAAGTTTTAACCCTCTTGACCGCATCGTTGTAACGCATGCTGGCGATCAACTCGTCATCCTTGATGACGTCGCAGCCGCCCAGGGCTGCCTCGCGGAAAAGAGCCGCTCCGACCTCCAGCGGGTAACCGCTGCAGGGCTTGATCATGTTGTTGAGCAAGGGGCGGCCTTTGCGCAGTCCCAGAGCTTTCCACCAGCCGTCGATGCCGAACCTCGGCCCTTTGTATTCGTTTAATGTCATCTGCGGAAAGCGGATATCCAACAGCTTCAGATTCGGCACCATGGAAATATTGCCCACCAGCGCCGTCAGGATCATCGGAAACTGATCCTCGACGTTCGCCGCGGGAAAGGCGATCTGGATGATATACTTACGGCTGGTCACATCGGCCGGCACAGCGTATTCATAATAAGGGCATTCATACACGCCGATTACCTTCGCCACGTGCCGGGCGCGGATCTCCGGTGTCTCACCCGGCACGGGAGTCCACGTGCCGGTCGTCTGTTCGATAGCAATCACCTGCCCCATCACCGACGCGTCGAACGCTTTGTCCATCTCCGCCCAGTAGGTGGCGATCAGATGGCTTTCCATGTCGATGCTTTCCGGTATGGAAATCGGCTTGTCCGCAAATTCATCGAAATCTTTTTTTATGCAAACCCGGGTTTTTGTCTTTTTCATGATTATCTCCTTATCGTGTTTAGGAATATGTGCAATTACATGCAGCTTAATTTTCGGGAATCAATGAAAGCAGGTATTCCCATACGCCCAGCGTCCTTTGCAGTGCCTCGTCATCATGCTGCATACAGGTATACATGCGGGTGCCGGCCAGCGAACACAGTCCATGGGACATCGTCACCAACTGGTAGTCGTCCGCCACCTGCTTACGTGCCATAAGTTCAGTGAAGGCATCCGGTGCGTTTAGCTCGACGGAGAAAAAGGCGGTCGTGACATAGTGAATAATCGGACCGTAATTATAGACAAAGAACCCCAGGTCCGGTCGTGTGGCAAACAAATCGTTCAAAGCCTGCGTTATTTTTTCGGCAAAAGCCGAAGCTTTGGCCACCGCGTCGTATTTCTCCATCAGCTTGAGAGCGTGATAGCACGCGGCCGTGGAAATTGGATTGGCGGCCAGCGTCCCGCCCATGAACACTTTATCACCGAAACTGCCGGTACAGGCCTGCATCACTTCGCGGCGACCGGCAACCGCGCCGGATGAGGGAAAGCCATGGGTGATGATTTTCCCCAAAACGGTCAGATCCGGCATAATGTTGAAATATTTCTGTGCGCCGCCCATGCCGAGCCGGAAGCCGGTGACTACTTCATCGAAGATGAGCAGCGACTCATAGCGGTCGCAAAGAGAGCGGATGGTTTTGTTCCACTGAGGATGAGCCGGATGAGTGCCGGACTCGCCTCCGACCGGTTCGACAATAACCGCCGCGATGCCGCCTTTGTCCTGATTGTTCTTGAAGGCAGCTTCCAGCGCCTCGAAATCATTGGGCGGCACATCGATGATGTGCTGAAAACATTCTTCGGGGATCCCTCTGGACTCAAAATTATATGAACCAGGAATATGTACCGAATACACCATCTGATCGGACCAGCCATGATAGCTGCCGCCTATCTTGATGATCTTTTGTTTTTTGGTGAAGCCGCGCGCGATACGGATGGCCGCCATGTCCGCTTCGGTACCGGACTGTAAAAATCTGACCATCTCCACGGCCGGCATGTGTTTGATGATTTCCTCCGAGGCCAGAAGTTCATATTCCGAGGTCAACCCCGTGGCCGGCCCTTTATCTCTGATAATTTCTATTATTTTTTCATTGAGCTCGTCAAAACCGTGACCGAGCATGATCGGCGCACCGCACATCAGGTAATCCGTGTATTCGTTGCCGTCCGCGTCCCAGACTTTCCACCCCTTGCCTCTGTCCATGGTCAGAGGAAAAGGCTTGTTCTGGCTCAAATTGTGCTGCACGCCTCCGGGAATGAGGTTTTTTGCCTTCTCAAAAAGCTCCAGCGACCGTTTGTTTCGCTGGTAGAACAGTTTGCGTTCCGCCTCCAGTTTTTCGGCGGGAATCGGCCGCGCCGGCCTGGACAGTATCTCTTTCTTCCTGCTTATAATTTCATCAAACTCCATCGGAAAACCTCCTTTTTTGTTCGTCAAGCCTTCAGCGCAGAGGCGCGCAGACGCGCTCTGCATTATTTTTGTTGAGCCTGCGGCAGATTTTGTTGTGAACTCTATACAAATTCAGAAACTCGGCAAATATCTCCCGATAGATGCCGACCGCGGACTGGTTCGGCTGATACTGAGCCTTTACTTCGACAAGGTCAGGTATCTCCTCCTTCCTGATATACCCCAGCGCCACGGACGCCAGAAACGCGGCTCCGCGGCCGTTGGCGTGCATCGGACCGGCAAGCTGACGTATCGGCACTTCCAGTACATCCGCCAGAATCTGCGACCAGACATCGGAGTTGGCCCCGCCGCCGATAAAGTTGAGGAAGGAAAACCTGCGCCCCATGAATTTCTCCAGATACTTAAGCAACCACTTCTGATTGAAGGCCACTCCTTCGAAGATGGCCCTGGCCATATCCTCTCTGGTATTTTCCAAAGACAGGTTGAAAAGTGATGAACGGATATGGCAATCGTCCACCGGCGCCCTTTCTCCATAAAGCCAGGGGGTGAAAATGACGCGGTTTGCCCCGGGCGGCACACGGGAAACCGTATTGTCCAGATACTTGAAAATATCCGGGACATTGCCCTCCATCAGCAGCTCATCCTTATTATACAGAACATTGTCCTTGAGCCAGGTCAGGCATTTCCCCGCACACTCCTGCTCGTTGAGAATCATATACAGGCCGGGTAACGGGCTTGGGAAAGAACCGATACCGTGAAACGGGTCGGTTTTTTTAAACGGCACATGCGCCGAAATCCATGAGGAGGTGCCGATATAAATATGACCCTCAAAATCCCTGACCGCTCCCGAGCCGACGCAGGCGGAATGAACATCGGGCGTGCCGCCGATTACCGGCGTGTCCGGGTGGAGACCGAGTGTGTCGGCAACTTCTTTTTTCAGCGGCCCCAGAATATCGACCGCACGAATCAAATCCGGCAGCTTTTCCCGCTCCAGGCCGGCCAGCTTCAGCAGCTTTTCACTGTAAACCACTTTCGACGGGTCGCGATTATCCGTCACCCAGTGCAACAAAATGGAATCGCCGGTAGCCGCGATTTTACCGGTCAGCCTTAAATTTATATAATCCTTTGGTTCAAGAAACTTGTAAGTTCTTTTATAAATATCGGAGCAGTCTTTTTTCAGCCAGAGGATGTGGGATACGGAATCCTTTCCCGAAAGCGACGGCCCTCCCCCCGAAATCTTGAGCCACTGCAGCAATTTGAGAGGAGGATAACCGCCTACCTTGATCGGAGAATTAAAAATATGATCCATCGCGTCATGCCCGCGGCAGTCCATCCAGATAATGGCGTTCATCAGAGGATCGCCTGCTTCATCCACGGCAACCGTGCCAGACCACTGCGTCGTGACACTCACAGCCACGATGTCGTCGGCAGGTACAAGCTTTTTAGCCAAAAGCTTTTGTGCCGCGCTCATGATGGCACTCCACCAGCCGGCCGGATCCTGCTCCGCCCCTCCGCCGGCATGCAAAATGACCGGCGTGGGATGAAATTCACTGTCAGCGACCTTTCCATAGACGGAAATAAGCGCCACCTTGGGCCCTGACGTGCCCAGATCAATGGTCAGAATGTATTTATCTGCGGCAGGCATTTTTCCATACTCCTTTAAGTTTGTTATAGTATGTAACAAAAGAAAAATAAAAAACATTACAGGTGTGGCCAAAAATATGATAAATGTGGTCAATGTTTGGCCTCGCATATTATAAAGAGTGATTACTTTTAATGGAAGAGGTTAAATTGAGCGGAAAAAAAATCCCTTCATACAGCGCCAAATGGCTGGTGAGTCGCCTGGAAGCACAGGGAATCCCGTCTGAGCAGATTCTTGCCGGAACGAACCTCTCCAGGGCCTGGCTAAATGACGGCGAGGCCCTCATCTCGCCCGGGCAGTATCTCACCATCGTCGGCAACGCGCTGGATAAAAGCGGTCAGCCGTCACTTGGCCTTCAGATAGGCAGGCAGCACAACCTGGCACAGTTGGGTATCTGGGGATACGCAATTATCAGCAGCCCCACGCTGGACGAGGCCAACCAGGTCGCCATACAATACTGGGAACTCAGCGGCTCGCTCGTCACCCTCTCCTACCGCAAAGAGAGAAGCTGCTCTTTCTGGGGAATAAAACCGGCCTTCCCCATGAACAATCTTCGCTCGTGGATTTTCGCTGTGGAAGAGCTGCTTTCCACCTTTTATTCCGGCGCGGTTTTTCTCTCGAAGGAGCATTTTCAAATCGAGAGCATCGACCTGTCCTATCCCGAACCTGCTCACTGGCGGCTCTACACAGAGATCTTCGACTGTCCGGTGCGCTTCAACCGTCGTGCAGATGAATTTCAAACAACCTTTGATTTCGAACAAAGCCCTACCTCCATGGGGAATCCCGCCCTGGCAGAAATTTGCCGCGAGCAGTGCCGCCAGTTGATGGCAAAACTGAAATCTTACGACGAATTGATCGAAGCAATACGCAATCTGCTGATTACTTCCGCGGGAAACTTCCCGCGCCTGCCGGCCGTTGCCGCACAAATGGCTATGAGCCCGCGGACATTACGCCGGCGTCTGGAGGAGCGCAACACCACCTATCAGAAAATCATGGACGAAATCAGGGCAGAGTTGGGAAAAGAGTATATCGTCTCCACAAACCTGAGCGTCGAACAGATGGCCGGACGTCTGGGCTTTTCCGAGGCGGCGGCCCTGCGCCGGGCGTTCAAAAAATGGACCGGGGTCAATATCGCCCAATTCCGGAGAAATAAATACTCACAATAAATAGGTCAAAAAAATTGTTTCGATGAAGAAAACAAGAGTGGAGCGGATCGCTACGAGCTTTAATATTTGGGCTTCAGCCCCTCTTTTTTAAAGAGGGGCGGGGGAGATTTTTACTTTTGGCAAAACCTCACTTGCCAAAATCCCTCTAAGTCTCCCTTTAAAAAAGGGAGACATCAAAGAGGAAGAATCTTCCTGAGAGCACGAGCTGTGAGCTATGAGCCATCAACTAGCCGCCATTCATCTAATCCTCTAATCCTCTTGTGACAAACTTTAACATCATCCCGGGGCAGCACGTTTTATTTATCAAAGTGATGCAGCTCACCGTATAAAAAAAACAATTCTTTAAAAGCCCGAAGAATCACCAGAGGATTCGCGCCGGTCTGCTTTCCCGTCTTGCGTGAGTAATGGTGTACGCCTACTTCACAAAACCGATAACCGAGCTTGTTGGCTCGGACCAACAATTCTGTGGAAATCATGGCCCCTTCAGCCTTGAACAAACATTTATCCACCACGCGGCGGTGAAACAACTTAAATGCGCAGTCAATATCCCGCACCTTGCCATGGAGAGAAAAAAGCGTGCGCACCAAGGTGCCCCAGGCAAATGCATTAACTTTTCGCATGAAAGGGTCTTGACGATTGATACGGTAACCAACAATCATGTCTGCTGTTTGTGTGGATGGTATCATGAGTTCCAGTTCGGCCACATCGAACTGACCGTCGCCGTCGGTAAAAAAAATCCAATCCAATTTTGCTTCACGCAAGCCCGTCTTCACGGCACCACCGTAGCCACGGTTCTTATCGTGACGCACATGACGTATACCGGCTATTTTTTTAGAAAGCGCCTGGGCAATTTCGGGTGTGCGATCCCGCGATCCATCATCTACAATGATAATCTCCCACTTTTGGACAAGGCGTTCTAAAGTAGCCACCGTATGTAACACGAGTGGCTCGATGTTTTTCTCCTCGTTATAGGTTGGGAAAAAAACTGAGATACTGAGTTTGTCCATGAGCTTTTATCCTTCCTTGAGAACCAAAAATTTATCTACCAGGAAATTGATCAGCTAATATGAACTTTTTCGTACGGAAAGAGCCGCCCGTTTTCCACACTTTATTCATGTCGGATAAGGATATTTATTCACCCGGGTGTGAGTCAATTTTTTGCAGCACCGTGCGGTTGCGACCCTGGTTTTTGGCCTGATACAAAGCGGCGTCGGCGACGCGAAACATCAGGGCGGGCGTCATGCCCGATGGCGGCGGCGGAAAAACCTCCGTCACGCCCAGACTTAACGTGACATATGGAGCAATGTCCGACGCGTCATGCGCAATGCCGTAATGCGCGACTGCCTGCCGGATTTTCTCGGCAATATGAAACGCTCCTTCGGCAGGGGTATCGGGCAGCACCACCGCAAATTCCTCGCCGCCGTAGCGCGCGGGAAAATCTCCCGGTCGCTGGACCACGCCGCGGATAATCTGCGCGACGGTGCGCAGACAGCTGTCGCCCGCTTCGTGGCCGTAGTGGTCGTTGTATTTTTTAAAGTAGTCGATGTCGCAAAGAATCAGCGACAAAGGCTTTTGGTTGCGCAGCATCCACTTCCATTCCGTGTCCATGCGCTCGTCGTAGGCACGGCGGTTGGCGATGCCCGACAACGCATCCGTAGTCGAAATCCGGTACAGTTCGTCGTTCGCTTTTTGCAAGCGTTCCTCGGTTTCAACAAGTATTTCGTACTTGCGCGCGTTTTCGATCGGCAGTTCGCAGATATCGCTGATCGAAATCGCCAGATTCAGGTATTTATGTATGTATTTGGGAAAAGCGATGTCTTCCACGGCGACGATGCCGCGGATTGTGCCCCGGCGAACGATCCTGAGCATAAACCCCCTGCCGGATGTGGTAAAGCCGCTTTCTCCGGAAAAATCGGCCAGCTTTTTTTGCAGCGCGTCGCGCTTCGGATCGTCTGGCGGAAGCTCCGGCCGTGTCCATAGTCTGTCCGGCCGGCCATTTTTAAAGCTCAAATAGCAGAGCTCCTGCGGCGCGAAGAGAAACGCGTAGACATCCAGCATGGCCTCGACGGCTTCCGATTCCGTTACGATGCGGGCCAGGTTGGAGATGAGATCAAGAGACATGGCGTACTGCGACAACTGCTGCCGTACATCATCGATTTCCTCTTTTAAGACCTTCTGTTGCATTTCGGCCCGCCACAAAAGATAGGGCCGGACCAGGTGCAGGCGAAACGAGGCAAGTCCCGTGCATAATATTTTGCGGGGTCTGTCCAGATAGTCTGCAAACTCATCGAGCCTGACGGCACTTTGCCCGTCCACGCCCGTGTCCAGAAGGATAATGGCGGAGGTGGATTCGGCAAACATGCTGCGCGCCTGGCTTTGATTGAACCCCATATCTTCGATATGCACGGGCCATCGGGCAAGCCAACCGGGTGTCGTCAGGTATGCGCCTTCATTCAGACAGGTCAAAACACAGGCCGGATCGGCCGCCAAGTGAAAGCACTGCTCCAGTTTGTGGAGAATGGTTTTGCAGCCCGGCCTGTCAATACCGGCAAAGCCCGCCAGGCAGGCCGCGCCGAAAACAACAACCTGTTCGATGTCGCCCTGGGCATCGAGAAGCGCATTCAGTTCCGCCGGCTTCAAAGGCGTGCGCCCGCAGCGCGCGTCAAACGAAATCAGGGCAGCATCTTCAAGATTTTCAGCCTCATGCGCCGCCCGGGCCTCCCGTGCATAGTGAGCGCAAAACGCAAAAGCAATTCGACCGGCCATCTGTTCATGCTCCGGAAATCGGATATATTCCATGCCGGCGGACGGCTTCGCCAATCGCCAGAAGCGTCTCGTCGGGCACGGCCCAGGGAATCTCTCCGTGGTTGTCCGACACAATGAAACCGCCGCCCGGCCCCGCCTGTAAAATGGCCTGGCGCACTTTTTCATCGGCCTCTTTTGCGCTCCAGCGGCGCATCTCGATGCCGTTTAAGTTGCCCAAAACGCTGATTTTCCCGCGGCAGGCGGCTTTAATGTCTGTGAGATTTTCCACACAACTCACGCCGACAACCGCCGCGCCGGTTTGGACAATGTCGTTGATAATGGGCAGCACGCGTCCGGAGGCCAGATGCGTGGCGGGCGGCCCCTTGATCCGGCCAAGCGTCCGCCGGGCCACTTCAAAACCGGTGCGTATAAAGATTTCGCGCGGAACAATCGTCGGCGATGCTATGGGATCGAAATAGCAGATTGCCGTCGCACCGGCCGCCAGCTGTGCATTGGCCCATTCCACGCAGAAATCCTCATTGACCCTCATGAGCTTTTCGAAAAGCCCTGGTCTTTCGATCATCAAGTCCAGGTAGTGCTCAAAACCCATCTGCATCACAGGGAGGGAAAAAGGCGACATGACTACACCGATAATCGGGCAGTCGTCGCCCGTGCGCGCCTTCAGCAGTTGGGTGGCTTTGATCACCTTCGCCAGACATGGTGTCATTTTAATATCGGGCGGGATGAGCCTGTTAATCATATCAGCGCTCGAAATAAACGGCCTGCCGGAGTTGGGCGGGCCGTCCGGCGCATAGATGACTTCACCGCCCCAGGCCTCAACTTCCACCGGGGCGTAAAAAAAGGTATACAAGCAATCATGGCTGTATTTGGCGCGCAGACGAATCTGGCCTTCAACGACGTGCTCGGCTTTTTCAAAATAGTCCTTGATGGACATCCCCAGCTCTTTCGCGCCATGCATTGTGACCAGCAGAAAAAGAGGAACACGGTCCGGCTCGTTATGCCCCAGCGTCGTCAGGACGCGCTGCATCGATGTCATCGATTCTTTTTTCATAAGCGGCCTCCCATTATCGACTGGACAATGTCCGGCACGTCGGAGGCGCTAAGACCCATCGCGTCCGCGCCAACATCGCGCCACAAATGATCGTCAAAGCGAAATGGGGCGCCGCCCACCACCACCCGGGCGCCGAACCCTTCTATTTTGATTTTTTCAACAACGTCGCGGACATGAAGCGCGGAATGCAGCATCAGCGTCGAGATCAGAAGCACGCTGATGCGATCATTTTTCGCTTTGTTGACAAGTTCGTCTACCGTGACGCGGCCATAGTCTTTAAGCTCGAAGCCGCCGGCGCGCAAAACGGCATGGACAATGCGCTTGCCCAGCAAATGGTAATCGTCCAATACCGCAATCGCCATGGGCGGCTGGTCCTTGCGCCTGGGATCATCCGGCGGCAGAATGCCGTCCACCAGTTCTTCACAAATCCGTCCGCTCATGTAAACCTGCGAAAGCGCCGCGTCTCCGCGTTCCCAGAGCTCTCCGATGCGGGTCAGCGCCGGAACGATCATGTGATCCACAAGTTCCAGCGGCGTCTGCTCTTTTGCGGCAACCTCCACCAGCCGCCTGGCTTCCAGTCGGTCTACTGACAAAAGCGCCTGTTCAAAGAGCCGGGCCATATTTGTCATAAATAATTCTCCGTTTTTATCAATTGACAATAAATTACTTTTATTGACTGTAACTATAGAGAACATGGTTTTGTGTGTCAATAAGCTTTCAGGTAGAAGACGTAGAGTTCCTCACAAATGGCCCCCTTGAGAATATTTTGCATCATTATTCGCCCGGAGGTGAAATTGGATTCAGGATTCCGGATTTCTTGATTATCAATTAATCCGGCCGGGACGCCTGACAGCCTCGTCTTATAATAGGGACAGTGCCCATTTATTTAAAATGCCTGCTTAACGGGTAACACAAACCAAAGATGAACAGTTCTTTCAAAAAGACGGATGTCGCATTACGCCTTCAGCGCGTTCATCCGCACCGTACCCTCACATATTGTGGCAAAATATTCTTGACTCACAAGTGTCCGCTTCTTATACTCCGACCAAAAAAAGCAAGTTCTTATCACTAATATTAGAGATGGTTTGTTAGTACCGCGGCTGCGGGACGAGTGTTAATTCGCCGTAGCCTGATACGAGGTGGTTGCTTAAAAGAGAAATGCAATATGGACTTTTCGTTGTGGCGAAAAATTGCGGGATTCTTCGGCCTGAATAAAAATATTGTGGGGCTGCTTCTCATGGTGGTCCTTGTCGGCCTGGGCGAAAGAATGGCCGAACGCTTTTTGCCGATTTACCTCATGGCTTTAGGCGGCGGCGCTATGACCATCGGCCTGCTGGGCGGTCTGACCAACCTGATTTCCGCGCTTTACTCCTTTCCCGGCGGTTACCTGAGTGACCGTCTGGGGCATAAAAAGGCCTTATTGATCTTCAACCTGATCTCGCTTGTCGGTTACGGCATTGTTATTATTTTCCCGTACTGGCAGGCAGTGATTATCGGCGCACTCTTTTTTCTGGCCTGGTCGGCCATATCACTTCCGGCCACCATGAGCCTGGTCTCCGATGTCTTGCCTCAGGACAAACGCACCATGGGCGTTACCCTGCATTCTCTGGTGAGACGGGTGCCGATGGCGCTGGGCCCGATTTTCGGCGGCGTGCTCATCGGTATTTACGGTGAAAAAGACGGTGTTCGTCTGGCTTTTGCCGTGGCTTTTTTACTAGGCATTGCATCCATTATCCTTCAGCAAAAAATGATTGTTGCCGACTCTCCGAAAGGCCAGGAGGAAAAAAGGCCTTCGCGCCTCTGGCGTTATATGAGCCCGGCACTGCGCAGTTTGCTGATATCGGATGTTCTCATCCGTTTTGCCGAACAGATTCCTTACGCCTTTGTCGTGGTCTGGTGCATCAAATACAATGGTATCACCGCCACCCGGTTCGGCCTGCTCACGGCAATTGAGATGATCACGGCCGTTCTAGTTTATATTCCGGTTGCCTGGCTGGCCGACCGTTCCACAAAAAAGCCGTTTGTCGTCATCACCTTTATCAACTTCACCCTGTTCCCGCTGATTATTTTATTTGCTCATAGCTTCTGGATGATGGTTGTGGTCTTCATCATCCGGGGGTTAAAGGAATTCGGCGAGCCCACGCGCAAAGCGTTGATCATGGATCTGGCGCCGGAGGGGAAAAAGGCGGGCATGTTCGGATTGTATTACTTGATCCGGGACGTTATTGTATCGGTAGCTGCCTTTGGCGGCGCATTTCTTTGGGAAATCTCACCGCAGGTCAATTTCCTTATGGCCTTTGCCTGCGGAGTGGCGGGTACGATTTATTTCTGGATTTTCGGCAGAGATTTAAAAAGCAATTGAACATCGTTGATGCGCTTCAGGATTATCAATGGAAGCAACTTTACCTGCCTGCTCCCCTACCGACCATGTCGTAATGATAAATAACAGTACTGAGAGCTTTGCACAGCACTACGTAACGGCAATGTCGCGACCTGTTTCTGAGACAATGTCTCAAATCACGGATTCATTACACAACAGGGCGACAACTCATTGTTTGTTGATACCTTACTTGTCGCCCACTCTCCAGAAGTACTGTATTACCCATCAATAGTCGCGCAAAATTGACTTCTGCGGAAAACGGATTTCAATCTCCCATGATCTGCACGATTATGTCCCGGTGCCTTGCGCAGTTATCGAAGTCTATGAAGACTACCTGTTGCCATGTGCCAAGTGTCAGCTTGCCGTCAACCACAGGGATGGTCAGGGAGGGTTTCATCAATGCGGCACGGACATGAGAAAAACCATTGCCGTCTCCCCATCTCTCATCATGCCTGTAGGGGATGTTTGACGGGGCGATTCTTTCAAGGGCGTCTTTCAAGTCCTGCAAAGCGCCTGGTTCATACTCTATGGTTGTTAGTGCTCCCGTGGAACCCGGGCAGAAAAGCGTGACCAGCCCATTGACAAGCTTCGAGCGCTTGAGGATGGAAAGCAGTGGGGGTGTAATGTCAACAATATCACAGTAACCTTTTGTATCAATTGAAATGGATTCTGAAAAGATCATTAAGCTACTCCTTGGTCTTGATCATCGATGCCTGTACCGACCTTTAATCTATTTCTAAATTCCCTTGGCCTCTCATATTCAGGTAAAGCCCAGATTCCTCTTTTTACGGCTCGGGCCTCTTTCTCTATTTTCAAAAATTCCGATTTGTAGGGTTTCTTGAGATATTCAATGAAGGCTTCCGCGAATCCTTCTTTTATCATTTCAATATTTATGCTCCTTTCATTTAACCAGACCATGCAGACGGCTCAATGATATTTGTCAAATTCAATAATTCCAGATTACGCAATAGGGTTCAATTTTGGAAGGGTTACAGGCAACGAGAAGCGTGATGTTTTGTCCCAAAGCCCGAGAAACCACTCCCGGCGTTTCATGGCCAGTGATAATTTTAGAATGCGACGGTTGCCGTCTTTCACCATGTAACCGCCCATAGCAAAAAGTTTGTATCGTAACGTCGACATCTTCTGCTGGACTTTCGTTCCGATAATGCTCTGACGGAATAAGCTCATCAGATTGTATGCCAGCATGACCATGTTTAAAGCCGCCTCCGTGCCGTAAAAGCTCTGAAGGTTGAAACTGTCAAAACCAAAATCATACTTGAGTTCCTTGATCCGGTTCTCCGCCTCAGCCCGATCTTTGTAAAGATTCCAGACCTGAATCGCCGGCAAGGTTAAATTGGTGATGAAACAATGGTACCGGTATTGGTTGTAAATGTCGCTGTCCTCAAATAGCCGCAATTGCCTGCCGGTCGCTTTCGGACGATCCTGAATCTTCTGACGAACGATGACCATCCGGCGTGCTTTTGAACCATTAATGCTTTGATATTGTGTTTCACTGATTTCAATACCGTCGTCTAACTTCAGCCAGAGCTTCTGACGGGATATTTCCTTCTGAATCGGACCATAAAGGCGAGCCGCTATAATGTAGGAAATCGCTCCTTCTCCCCGTTCCTCCAGGTATCGAAAAATATCTTCTCCGTAAAAACCACTGTCACCACGCAGTAATCCGATCTGCTTGCCTTGAAGCTTATGCAGGGTATCTTCCAAAAACGAAAACATGTTGTTTGCTGAATGTGCATTGCCGCTTCTCAACCAAACATTAGCAACCATCCGACAGTCCGCGATAAAAGCCATCAGAGGATGATGTGATTTTCTGCCCGGTTTCTTCGCATTGTAACCCACTCTTGCCCCTTGTTGATCCCCGTAACGGGTCAAAACGGAGGAATCCAAGTCTAATGTGTAGTTGTCAAATCGTAAGCTCTGGAAAAACCACTGATATATCAGTGTAAACACTCTCTGGTTCTGCTCCTGTGTAAATTTGCTGAAAAACCGTTTATAAGTATCTTGACCGCAGATCCGCTTCCATCCAAATATCTTCCGGATGACAGCATCATGGCGGGTTACTTCCGTATGCATGAAGCGATTCGCGCCACACCACACGCTCACCAAAAAGCTTTTGATGATTTCTGCTGGCTTATAGCCTCGGTTAGAGCCGGGGGCGGGAAGTCCTAACGTCGAAAGGATCGAATCAATATCGCACCGCTCCAGCATCTTTTTCATTAACGACATGCCACCCCATGGGGTGATGTCTTTATCTGTAAATCCAATCTCAAAATCCATCTTCTCTCCCGTAAGTAAATCTTATCTGGATTTCAACAAAGGTCGATCTTACGAATGTCCCTAATTTCCTTGCTCTTTTCTATTAAATTCTCTATTGCTACGCAATAGAATTTTTATCCTATTGCGGATTCTGGGTTTAAAGAACTTGTTTGTCCTGCCTTCCCCTTCTTTATGACGACACGCCGGCTGATGCCCGGGATATTGAATTGACCAAATGGCAATATCAATAGGACACAATATTATACATGGCCCTATTTATTATAGGACGCTTCGATCTGGTCTTTATACCTGTCAAATACCGCGCGCCGCTTGAGTTTCATGGTTTGCGTCAGCATTCCGTTTTCAAGCGTGAATGGTTCCTCGATAAAGATAAGCTTCTTCGGGATTTCATAGCTGCCATAGGCATCTTTTAATTGATTGACAATTTCGTTTTCGAGAAATTTTTTCGTCTCCGGTTTCTTGATCAGCTCTTTGGAATCCCCGGGTAAATTGTTTTTTTCCGCCCATTTTGCCAAAGCTGTGAAATTGGGAATGACAATACAGACGTTGAATTCACGTCCTTCTCCGTAGACCATGGCATTTTCCACGTAATGATTGAGCTTGATGTCTTCTTCAATTGCCGCCGGAAACACATATTTGCCGTTTTCGAGCTTGAACTGTTCCTTGAGGCGTCCGGTGATATACAAAAATCCGTCTTTGTCGAGCCTGCCGCGGTCGCCTGACCGGAACCCGCCGTCGGGTGTCATCACTTCTTTAGTGGCCTCCGGTTTGTTGTGATACCCCAGCATGACATTGGGACCGTAAATGATGATTTCGCCATCTTCTGAATCCGGACCGACTACTGACTTGTCAATAACGACGGAGGCCATGCCCATGAAGGGGCCGACGCTGCCGATTCGGTATTTTGACGGGCGGTTCATCGTTGCGCCAGGGGATGTTTCCGTCAGGCCGTAAGCGTCATAAAGCGGCACGCCCATATCCCAGAAAAAACGGGATATTTCCGGGTTCATCGCCGCACTGCCGGTCATCACGCCCTTGAGACGCCCGCCCAGCTTTTGCCTGACTTTTTCAAAGACCACGGCATCGGCGATCTTGAATTTCAGGTTCGTCATAAAACTTGACTTTCCCTGTTGCGCCAGCTCATATCTCTTCTTGGCGCTTTCCACCCCCATGACAAACAGCTTTTTAGCCAGCCCGCCTTCATCGTTCATTTTGGTCCACAGGCCGTCGTAGATTTTATTGAAGACCCGCGGCACCGCAGTCATAAAGGTCGGTTTGATCAGCATGATGTCTTCTCCGATCGTCGCCGCGCTTTCTGCAAGACCCATAGAGCCGCCCAGCAGGCAGTAAACTACCAGCTCGCCCAGTCCGAACACATGCGCCCACGGAAGAATGGACAAAGAGCAGTCATTATGATTGACGTCCGGAAAACATTGCGACACCGCGTGCGCGTTGGAGGTGATATTTCCATGGGAGAGCAATACGCCTTTCGGATCACCTGTGGTTCCCGACGTGTAAATCAGGACACAGACATGCCGATAATCCGGATAGATGCTTTTTATCGGCTTTGTCTTTCCTATCGCTT
>Ga0208940_1000296_pt1 | contig 65872 bp, 56 predicted proteins | sample AD_JPNNA6_MetaG_FD_184445 | JGI IMG/M metagenome (GOLD analysis project Ga0208940, IMG submission 184445) | Active sludge microbial communities of municipal wastewater-treating anaerobic digesters from Japan - AD_JPNNA6_MetaG (SPAdes) (version 2) | ecosystem: Engineered > Bioreactor > Anaerobic... | reverse complement strand
GGCGCTCGCGGTGGCGGCGTAGCGCGCGATTTTGCCCCCTGCGGCGGCGCCGCCGCAGGGGGCAAGCCAAGAAACACCTTGAGTGGAAACCATGATAACCAATTTGCTGAACTTGACGGACACAACTGAGGGAGGGGGTATGGGGCTGCGGCTGGGCGGGCGGGTGGGGGGCGAGGCTCTTTTTCCCGGTTCTACGAGCCAATGGGGGGTGCCGGCCTGTTGGTCTCCGTTGACAACTGTTGCCGGGCGAACCAGTCTTGAGCGGTGAGCATTGACGGAACAGGGCCTCGCATGAGCGCCGTCAACCGGTTCTTGATTCGGTTGCCGCGGCTGTTGTCCAAGCGCCTGTGGGCCGTGCCGCTGGCTGGAGCCCTGATCCTGGGCATTGTCGGGCTGTGGGTGGTCAAACGGGTGGAAGAAACCACCCGCGGCGAGCTGGCGGCGCGCTTGCAGACGTTGCTGCAGGCGGACGTCAATGCCTTGCGTTTGTGGTTCACGGAGCGGCAGTATGCCGCCAAATCCTTTGCGTCGGATGCGCGCGTCGAAGCCGCAATTATGCAACTGGCGGCCCTGGCGCAGGATCCCCGCGCCACGCCGCAGTCCCTGGCAGATTCCGCGCCGGCCCAAACCTTGCGGCACTACCTGCAGCCGCTTCTGGAGGCCCAGGAATACCTTGGCTACGTCGTGGTGGCGCCGGACAAGCGCATCCTGGCCACCACCGGTCCCGAGGAAATCGGGGTCCGGGCGCCGACCGCTTACAACCTGTTCCTTAACAAGGTGTTGGACGGGCAACTGGCCACCTCGCGTCCATTTGTCAGCCAGACCAACCTGAGCCGGCGGGTCGAGGGGCCGACCATGTTTGTGGCCGCCCCTATCAAGACCACCAACGACGTCGTGGCCGCCGTCCTGGGCCTGCGCATGCGGCCGGAGAAGGAGTTCACCAGCATCTTTTCCGTCGCGCAGATCGGCCAGACCGGGGAAGCCTATGCCTTTGACCGCAGCGGCCTGATGCTCACGGCGACCCGCTTTGATCAGTCGCTCAAGACGCTGGGGCTCATCCCGCCGGGGCGCACCAACACCGCCATCCTGAACCTGAAGCTGCTGGATCCCGAGGGGGAATTGCACCCGGGCGTTCCGCACCCCAAGCCGCGCAGCCAACTGCATCTCACCCGCATGGCCGCCTCCGCCACGATGGGAAACAATGATTTCGACGTGCGCGGCTATCGCAACTACCGCGGGTTGAAGGTGATCGGCGCCTGGGCCTGGCTGCGGGATTGCGGCATGGGGGTGGCCGCCGAGCAGTCGCTGGATGAGGCGTTCCAGACGCTCTACGTTTTGCGGCGCGTTTTCCTGGTGCTCTTTGGGCTGCTCCTGGCCAGCGGCGGCGCCATTTTTGGCTTCACGCTGCTGGTCGAACACCTCCAGGCCGCCGGGCGAAAGGATGCGCTTACCGCCCGCCGGCTGGGCCAGTACGTGCTGATGCAGGAGATTGGACGCGGCGCCAACGGCATGGTTTACCGCGCCCGCCATTCGCTCTTGCGCCGCCCGGTCGCCATCAAGCTGCTCAACCCCGATCAGACCAACGAAACCAACTCCGCCCGCTTCGAACACGAGGCGCAGATGACCAGCCAGCTAACCCATCCGAATACCGTCGCCATTTATGACTACGGGCGCACCCCGGAGGGGTTGTTCTATTTCGCCATGGAGTACCTGGGCGGCATTGACCTGGACCAGTTGGTGCGCCGGTTCGGGGCGCAACCCGAGGGACGGGTCATTCACATCCTGCGCCAGGCCTGCGGCTCGCTGGCCGAGGCGCACCGCATCGGCCTGATCCATCGCGACGTCAAGCCCGCCAACATCATTCTGACCCGGCGCGGCGGCGTTTGCGACCTGGTCAAGGTGCTCGACTTCGGGCTGGTGGCGGCCGCGCATCCGGGAGCGGCGTTCGGCCCGGCGCCCCGGGATATCGTGGGCACGCCGCATTTCATGTCGCCGGAGGCGGTCGAAAAACCGGAGAGCGCAACGATCCAGAGCGACCTTTATTCGCTGGGCGCGGTTGGCTATTGGCTGCTTACCGGCAAGACGCTCTTTGATTCCGACACCGTCGAGGGGTTGTTCAGCCGGCAGGTTTCAAGCCCGCCTCCGCCCCCGGCCGAGCGGCTGGGCCAGCCCGTCTCGGCGGACCTGGCTGAACTTCTCCTGCGCTGCCTTGCCAAGCAGGCCGCGCAGCGCCCCGCCAGCGCGGAGGCCCTGGATCAGGCTCTGGCGGCGTGCGCGTCGGCGGGAACCTGGACCGGGCGCGACGCCGAACAGTGGTGGATGCAGCACCTGGCAGACATTGAAACCCTGCCCGCCACGGTCATGTCGGAAAAGACCCTGGTGATCGCGCCGCGTTCCTGACCCTTCCCGGCAGGGGCAACCCGCGGCCGCGCGGCTTACGCCAGCGACCGAAGGGCCCGGCCCACCCGCTCCACGATGGCGGGCAGGGCGGCCTGCAAAGCGGGGGACAAAGCGGTGCCGAGCGTGAAGGGGTCGGCGACTTCGATGGCAAAGATGCGGACCTGTTGCGGCATGGGCAGCCCCAGGTGCCGGCCCAGGGCAAGGGTTTCGCCAATGCCGACGAAGTGGGGCGTGCGCCCGGTGAGCTGCCGCAAGGCGGCGGCGTCCAGTTCATGCACGACGCCGGGCGCCACGCGGCCGGTCTGGATGGAGTCCACGAGCACGACCGTCTCATAGCCGCTGATAAAGTCCAGGAGCGCCAATCCCATCTCCATGGTCTCACGGACATCAATCGCCGGGCATCCGGCCAGCGTGGCCCGAAGCTGGCGAACCACGTAAAGGCCGACGCCGTCGTCGGTGAGGATGTCGTTCCCCAGCCCCAGCAGCAGGGTGCGCCGGGCCGGAGCGGATGACGGCTCCGGCGCGGCGGTCATTTCGGGCGCAAGCGGCAGCATGACGCACCTCCGCAATCCGGAATCCAGGATTCGCCGGCGGGCGGAACCTTGAACTCCGAAGAACGGGTTAGTCCTGCACGAGTTGTTCCACCAGGTTCCGCTGCCGGTCGTAAATGTTGACGCGCAGCGGCAGATGGCCGGGGAGCGAGTGAGTGGCGCACCCGAGGCAGGGGTCATAGGCGCGGAAGGCCATTTCGACCTTGTTAAGGAGGCCCTCGGTGACTTTGCCGTTTTTGATGAGGCCCTTGGCGGCGCGATCCACGCTCATGGCGATGCGCGCGGCGTTATTCTGGGTGGCCACAATCAGGTTGGCCATCGTGATGCAGCCGCGTTCGTCAGTCCGGTAGTGGTGGAACAGCGTGCCGCGCGGGGCTTCCACCACGCCGAAGCCTTCTTTGGGGATGCTCGTGGGAACGCGCCGCACGTCCGGGTTGATGATGTCCGGATCGTTCACCAGTTCCTGCATGCGCTCGGCGGCATAGATCATCTCAATGGCGCGCGCGAGGTGGTTGGCCAGGGTGAAATGGACCGGCTTGCCGCCGAGGGTTTTGTAAAAGTCCTCGTAGGCGGCCTGGGCCTTGGGAGTGGCCATGCCATCGGAGGCATTCAAGCGCGCCAGCGGGGCCACGGCATAGATGCCGGTGTCGGGGCCTTCCACGAAATCCTTCCAGCCGCGCTGTTTGAGGTAGGTGAACTTCATGTAGCTCCAGGGCTCGACGTGTTCGGCGACATAATCGAGGTACTGCCGGGTCGGGAATTTGCAGATTTCCTTGCCGTTGCAGTCCACCACGCGGAGCTTGCCGTCATAGAAGTTGACGCGATTCTGTTCGTCCACCATGCCCATATAGCAGGTCTTGTGGGTATAGGCGTCGCTGGTGACCATCTTTAAGTACTCGGGGTTTTCCAGGACGATTTGCTTGAGCACGGCGAGCGTCCATTCGGCAAACTCGACCGCGTCCCGGGCCAATTCCTTGAACCGGGGCAGGTCGGCCGGGTCCAGCGCCTTGCTGACGCCGCCGGGCAACCCCAGCACCGGGTGCACCACCTTGCCGCCGAAATAGGCGATGAGCTCGCGCACGCGGCGGCGGGAGGCAATGACTTTCTTGCCCGCCTCCAGCCCCACCTTGCCGATCACGCCGACGATATTGCGTTCGGCCGGGGGGGCTTCCGGGCCGACGATGAAATCCGGCCCGCCCAGCACAAAGACGTGCAGGGCATGGTCTTCGAGAATGAAGGCGTTATAGACCAGCTCGCGAATCTTCCGGCCGGGCACGGTCGGCTCGACCTGGTAAAGATCGTCGAGGCATTTGGTCGAAGCCATGTGGTGCGAGGTGGGGCAGACGCCGCAGATGCGGCTGGTAATTTGCGGCATGTCCTCGGCGGGGCGCCCGAGGCTGAAAACCTCGAAGCCGCGCAATTCGGGGACCTGCATATAGGCCCGCTCGACATCGCCTTTGTCGTTTAGAAAGATATCGATCTTGCCGTGGCCTTCGAGGCGCGTGATGGGCTCGATGGTGAAGCGGCGGCGGCCCATTTGATAGGCCGCGTTGGCGCGGGCGGCGCCCTGGTTGAATGTCTCTTTAACGGTTTGGTCCATATGGATCTCTTTTACTTTGAGGGGAGGGTGGCTTTGCGGCGCAACAGGCTCTTGGCCAGGCCGTACCGATAGAAGGTGCCCACCGGATCGGGGATGCCTTCAATTACTTTTTCGATTTCGCCCTCTTCTTTGGGGGCGATGTTGGAGCAGATCGAGGACAGGATTTTAAGGCCTTGATCGCGTACGCGGGAGGTGGGGCCGAAGCAGCCGGTGCATGGCATGCCGCCGACGGTGCAGGCCGCGTTGCAGCCGCTGCGGGTGGCGGGGCCCAGGCAAACGACGCCCTGGGCGAGGAAGCACAGGTTCGGGTCCATCAACGCCTGGTGGGGCCGTTTGAACTCGGTGAACGCGATATTGGCGGGCTTGGTGGCCTTGCGGGGGCACTCGTCGCACAACGCGATATCGGGCGCGATCACGCTTCCTTTGGGCGGCAGCCGGTTTTCCAGCAGGGCGGTCAGCGCCGTGCGGGTGACCCGCGGGGTGGGCGGACAGCCCGGCACGTAATAATCCACCTCGACCACCTGGTCGAGCGAGCGGACAACATGGTGCATGGCCGGCAGAGTCGGGGTGCGGCCCTGGTCGTCGGTGGTCACCTGAGGGCGGGTCTTTTGGGCGTTTGCCATGGTCGGGGCGCCCTCGTAATTGAACTGGAAGATTTGCTCGAGCGGAAACTGGTTGGCCAGCCCGGGAATGCCGCCGAGCTGCGCGCAGGCGCCATAGGCGATCAGGTATTGGCTTTTGCGGCGCAACAGGTGGGCCATCTCCTCCTGTTCGGTGGAGCGGATGGCGCCGTTGAGCAGCGTGGCCACGATGGACTTGTCGGGCATGGCCTCGATGTCCTTGTATTTGAAATCCATCGCCACGGGCCAGAGCACGATGTCCACTTTTTCAACCACCCCGAGGATGTCCTCGGCGAGGTCCACGACGGTTTCTTCGCAGCCTCCGCACGAGGCGCACCAGTAAAAGGCAATTTTGGGCTTAGGCATGAGCAGTCTCCAGAGTTTGAGGTTTGCCACCATGTTCCGGGCAGGCGCTGCCGGTGGCGGCTTCCCGGGCGGCGACGTGTTCGGCGAAGTGTTCCATTTCCCGGTCCCACTCGTCGAACTTTTGCGGGAGGCCCAGCGGGCCAAGCTGGGTGAGGGTTTCGGTCATCTCGTTGATGACGCGTTTGACTTTTTCGCCCTCGGCGGCGGAAATCCATTCCAGCCGCAGGCGTTCGGGCTCGATTCCCATGTCGGCGATCATGCGTTTGAGCATCTGGTAGCGGCGGAGGCATTTGTAGTTGCCTTCGACGTAGTGGCAATCATTGGGATGGCAGCCGCCGATGAGCACGCCATCGGCGCCTTTGGCCAGCGCCTCAACGATGAACTGCGGATCCACCCGGCCCGAGCACATCAGCCGAATCACCCGCGCGTTGGCCGCATGTTTCATGCGGGACACGCCGGCCAGATCGGCCGCGGTGTAGGTGCACCAGTTGCAAAAGAAGGCCACAATGCGTGGCGTCCAGGTTTCTCCAGAAGCGGAGGGTTTGGTTTGGTTCGTCATTTTTTAATCCTTTCTCGGCGGGCGGTTAAACCGGAACCGGCGCCAGCACGCCGTCAATTTCACTGAAGATTTCTTCGTCTTCGAACAGGTTTTGCACAATTGAGCCGCTCGGGCACGCCGCGACGCAGGTGCCGCAGCCCTTGCAGAGCGCCTCGTTGATGATGGCTTTCTTGCGCTCCTCGTCAAAGGTGATGGCCGTGTAGGGGCACAGCGGGATGCAGGATTTGCAGCCGCTGCACTCGTCGGCCAGGATGTAGGCGGTGTTGGGCTCCTGCTCGACGTGGCCTTTGTCAATCAGCGCGAACGCCTCGGAGGCCGCGGCGCCGGCCTGGGCCACGGAATCGGGGATGTCTTTGGGCCCCTGGCAGCAACCGGCGAGGAAGATGCCATCGGTGAAGGTGTTGACGGGGGCCAGTTTCGGGTGCCGCTCCAAAAACCAGCCTTCGCTGCTGCAGCTCAGGTTAAACTGGCGGCGCAGGTTTTCGGAATCCGGCTGCGGCTCCAGCCCCACCCCCAGCACGACCATGTCCACCGGGATCTTGAGAATCTTATTGGTCAGCGTGTCCTCCGCCTGGACGACCAGGCGGCCGGTGGCGCCGTTGTTCGGGTCGGGGTAAACATCCGCCACCTTGCCCCGGATCAGGTGCATCCCTTCCTCGGCAATCCGGTTGTAGAACTCCTCCATGCTCTTGCCGGGCGTCCGCATATCAATGTAGAAGTTATACACCTCGGCGTTGGTGTGCTCCTTGATGAGGTGCGCCAGTTTGAGGGAGTAAAGGCAGCAAACCCGCGAGCACCAGCGGTTGGTGTTTTCGTCACGCGAGCCGACGCAGTGGACGATCGCCACTTTTTTGGGCCGCTGGCCATTCCGCATGATGAGTTCGCCCTCGGTGGGGCCGGAGGCGTTGATGATCCGTTCGATTTCCAGGGCGTTATAGACGTTGGGATAGACGCCGTAGCCATAGAAGGGGGTGCGTTTGGCGTCAAATATCTGGAAGCCCGTAGCCATGATGATGGTGCCCACCGTGATGTTTTTGAATTCCTCGGTCTGCTTGAAGTCAATCGCTTTGCGATCGCCGCAGGCCTGGACGCAGGTCTTTTTGCATTTGTCCGAGACGGTATGGGTGCCGTCGGGATTCTTGCCGCGCTTGAAGTTGAGGCAGACCTCGGGGTCAATCATCACCACGGGCGGAATGGCCTGCGCAAACGGGAGGAATACCGGCTTGCGCTTGCCCAGGCCGAGATTGAACTTGTCGGGGAACTTCGGCTCTTTGAAGACGCAGGCATCCACGCATTCCTGGCAGCCGGTGCAGAGGTCTTCGAGAATGTAGCGCGGCTTGCGCCGGACGGTAATGTTGAAATTGCCGACATAGCCGTCCACCTTGGCCACTTCCGAGTAGGTCCAGAGATGGATGTTGGGGTGCGAGCCTACGGCGGCCATCTTGGGCGACAGCACGCACATGGCGCAGTCCAGGGTGGGAAAGGTCTTGTCGAACATGGCCATGTGGCCGCCAATGGTCGCCTCTTTGTCCACCAGATAGACCATCTTGCCCGCATTGGCCAGGGTAAGCGCGGCGTGGATGCCGGCGATGCCGCCGCCAACGATCAGGACATTGGGGTTGACCGGGACCTTTTTCACTTCGAGCGGTTTATGGTGCGGAACGCGCTGGATGGCGGCGCGCGCCAGGGCCATAGCCTTGCGGGTGGCCTCGGTCCGATCGGTATGCACCCAGGAATTATGCTCCCGGGTGTTGACCATCTGGACATAGAACGGGTTGAGCCCGGCGGCTTCCGTGGCTTTGCGGAAGGTGAGTTCGTGCAACAGCGGCGAGCAGGCCTCGACCACAATGCGGTTTAGCCGGTGCTCGCGGATGTCCTGCTGGATCAACTCCTGCCCCGGATCGGAGCACATATATTTGTAATTCCGCGAAATAGCTACGTTGGGCAAGGTGGCGACGTATTTGGCGACCGCCTCGACGTCCACCATGCCGGCGATATTCGTGCCGCAATGGCAGATATAATAGCCGATGCGAATGGGTTCGTTCTTCTTCGGTACAATGGGTTTCATAAAATGCTAAGCTTTCTATTCCAGGGACTCGGCCAGGAGTTCGACAACGTCCCGGACCACCATAGGTTTATTGTGCGGAACCACTTTGAGGGCGTCCTCAAACCGCGAAACTTCGTAGGGACAGGCCACCGCGAGCACATCGGCCCCCGTGGCAACGGCTTCCTTGACCCGCCGCTCCGACAGCCGATCCATGCCCTGCTGCTTGTAGTAGGTATCCAGCCACATGCCGCCGCCGCCCCCGCCGCAGCAGACGGCATTGACGCGGTGGTGAACCATCTCGACCAGTTTTATGCCGGGAATCGCCCGCAAAAGCGCCCGCGGCTCGTCGTAGATATTGTCGGCCCGGCCCAGGCAGCATGGGTCGTGATAAGTGACGGTGAGATTGAGGGGTTTCTTGAGCCGGGGCTTGAGCTGGTCCAGGTGGCGCGCAAAGAATTGCGTGGTATGCTCGGCCGGCTGGGTCATGCCATACATCGGGTATCGGAAGCGGAACGCATTGTAGGCATGCGCATCGCCGGTCACCAGGCGCCGGAATTTGTATTTATTGAACAGCTTGACGTTGTATTCGGCCAGGGATTCGAACAGCCCCGACTCCCAGGTCATCTGGCCGCAGTCACCCGCGCACTTCTCCTCGTTCCCCAGGATGGCGAAATCCACCCCGAGAGCCTGGAATAGTTTGGCGGTGGCCCGGCTGTTATCCTGCCCGCGGGCGTAGAAGGAGGTATAACACTCCACAAACCAGAGCACGTCCACCTCGCGCTTGATTTCGGCCAGCACGGGAATCTTTGTTCCGGCGGTGGCAGTCCAGGCGGCGCGTTTGCGCGGGGATTCGCCCATCGGGTTGCCGTAGCGATGCATGTTCTCCAGTGATTTCTGGAATTCCGCCGGCATTTCGGAGCGGGTGATAAGCACCTGTTCCTTGACCAGCGGGAGCAGGATGTCCGTCAACCGGATGCCGCGCGGACATTTGGCCATGCAGGCATAGCAGGCGACGCAGCGCAGCAGGCTGTCGGATTTGATCACTTCGTCCAGAAAGCCTTCCCGCAGCATGCCGATGACGCGCCGGGGCGAAAACTCCATGTGCTCGCCGTAGGGGCAGGTGCCGCCGCAGGTGCCGCACTGGATGCAGCTCATCATGCGCCGGCCCGCCGGCGTCTGGAGCAGCGTCTCCAGCGTGGTGGTTTTATCAACAACTGCCGGTTCTAACACAGCGACCATTGCGATCCTTTCATGTTCATTTGGGGGACTCAGGTTTCGGATTGGTTTCAGGTTTCGGGCTGGGGGCCTCCGGCCGGGGCTCGGCCATGGCCTCCGCGACCAGTTCGGCCAGGTCTTTGACAACGATCTTGCCTTCCTGGCCCGCCGTCTTGACCGCATCGCGGAACATGGCGATGTCCTTCGGGCAGGCAACGACAAAGGTTGTCACGCCCGCCAGAGCCGCAGCTTCGCGGATGCGGTTTTCGGCCGGACGCTCAGCGATTTTCTCCGTGTCTTCCATCCAGATGCGGCCGCCGCCGGCGCCACAGCAGAAGCTCTTGTCGCGGCAGCGCGGCATTTCGACCAACTCCACGCCCAACGCGCGAAGCACGCGGCGGGGAGCCTCGTAAACGCCATTGTAGCGGCCGAGGTAGCAGGGGTCGTGATAGGTCACGCGGCCGGAAAGTTTCTTCTGCAGCGGCAGCCGGCCCGCCTCCAGCAACTGCGCCAGCACTTCCGTGTAATGCCAGACTTCCGGGCGATGGCCGTTCCAGGGATACTCGTTCTTGAGCGTGTGGTAGGTATGGGGATCGGTGGTGACGATTTTCCGGAACTGCGCCTTGCCCAGCGCCTGGAGATTTTTATCCCGCAGCATTTCGAATAACCCTTCTTCCCCGACGCGGCGCACATCGTTGCCGGCGTTGCGCTCCGCCTCGTAGAGCAGGCCAAAATCCACGCCCGCTCGAGCGAAAACGTTGGCCGTCTGCCGGGTGATATCTTCGCAGCGCGGGTCAAAGCTGGCGTAATCGCCGACGAACCACAGGTATTCGACGGCTTCCTTGCGGGCATCCTTGATCTTCAACCCGGAGGTTTGCGTCCATTTGGCGCGCATACGGTCGGATTTACCAAAGGAATTGCCGTAGCGCTGCAGATTGGCGAGCATATCCTGCACGGTGCGCTCAACCTCACCCTGGCTGACAAGATGCCGCCGCAAGGTGACGATCAGGGGCACCTGTTCATTCCAGACGGCGCAGCAATTCATGCACGCCATGCAGGTGGTGCAGGCCCAGATTTCAGCCTCGGTGATCACATCGCCGATGAGCTTGGGCGCGCCTTCGCCGTTTCCGCCATTCAGAGCGGTATGGACCATGTGGTCCTTGATCTTCTGGATGATTTGCTGGGGCTGGAGCGGATAGCCGGAGGCCGTGGCCGGGCACGAGCGGTCACACCGTCCGCATTCGGCGCAGGAGAACCCGCTGAGCAGTTGTTTCCAAGTAAGCTCCTGCCAGCGCGAAGCGCCGGACGTCAAATCGTCTTTGGCGTCGAGCACGCCGAGATCGCCGACCGGGCGGGTGGCGGCCTGGCTGAAAAACACATTGAAAGGCGAGGCCAGCAGGTGCAAGTGCTTGGAATACGGCAAATACACCAGGAAAAACAGCACCACAATCATATGCAGCCACCACATGGCCTGGGCCAGGGTGCCGGCGGTCTCCGGCGACAGGTCGGCAAAAGCGCGCGCCAACTGGCTGCTGAAAGGCAGCCAGGCAGACGCCGCCCCGCCTTCATGCACCATGCGGAAGGCAAAGAAGAAGACCATGCTGCACATGAGCAGCCCGATCAGCCCCAGAATCAGGTTGGCATCCAGGCTCAGATGCAGGTATTTCGGCGCAAAGAACAGGCGCCGCACGATCGCCACGCCGAGCGAGAGCAACACCAGCACGGAGAACACCTCCAGAAAGAAGCTGGTGAGATTGACCTCGTCCGGGTACGGAACGGGGAGGAACGGGAACAGACCGCGCACCAAGCTCCAGTTGAAGCAGAGCGCATAAACGACAAAGCCCCAAAAGATAAGGAAATGGGGCAGGCCAATGCTCCGTTCGTTGAAGATGCGCGGCTGCCAGAGCACGTGGCGCACGGCATGCAGAACCCGCCGGACCGGGTGATCGAAGCGGTTTTCGTAGCGTCCCTGCCGCAATAACCCAATGAGCTGCCAGGCTCGGCGGCCAAAAACACCAAAGGCCACAAGCGTAAGCAGCCACAGCAACCAGAGGCCCGGCAAACCAAATACAGGAAGTTTAACTGGATCCATAGGGCATTACTCGGTTATGCGCGGGACGGCGCCCCGCGAATTCATCCCATAAAACCGGAACACCGAAGCAGCCCAAAACTCGAAACCCAAACCCTTTCGGTCAAGGCAGTTTGGCCGCGGGTTTTGCGTTATTCCCGAAAGATGGGTGGCTGACGGTGCTTCGCTCATTTTATCCCTTGCGCGCTTTAACTTTGTCCGTCAGGACCGGCAGCAATTCCAGCACGTCGCCGACCACGCCAATGTGCGCGCCGTCGAAAATCGGCGCTTTGGGGTCGGTATTGACGGCGATGATGCATAGCGAGTTTTGCATGCCTTCCCAGTGTTCCGGCGCACCGCTGATGCCGAGCGCGAAATAAACACGCGGCTTGACGGTCATGCCGGACTTGCCGACCTGCCGGCTCAACGGCTGCCAGCCCTGGTCAATCACCGGGCGGGAAGCGCAAACGGCCCCGCCCAGCACTTGCGCGAGGTCCTCGGCCAGTTGCACGTTGTCCTGGCTCTGAATCCCCCGTCCCACCCCCACGAGGATATTCTGTTTCGTAATGTCCACATCGCCGGTTTCCGGCTCGATGTATTGCTTGAACGTCACCTTGGGCGCCTCCACGGGCAGGTCCAGTTTCTCGACCGGCGGCGCCTGGTCGCTCTTGCCGTCGTCGGCGGGAAACGCCCCCGGGTAGAGGCAGGCGATGCCGCGCCCGTCCGGCAGCTTCACATCCGACAGGATCTTGCCGCCGAACAACTGGCTGGTGAGCTGAATGGCGGAGCCGTCGGCCCGGGCCGCGCGACAGAAGTTTACCAGCGGCAAACCGGTCTGCGCTGCGAGCGTCGAGCCAATCCCCAGCGACACGTTGGTGCATCCGACCAAAACCAGGCCCGCCTGGCTTTGGTCAATCACCGCCTTGAGCACCGCCGTGACGGTGGCGGCGGGCGCCAGATTAAGTTGTGGATTATCCGCCACGAATACTTTGTCCGCCTTTCCCAGTTTCGCGGCAAGCGGCGCGGCTTCGCTGCCCAGCAAGACCGCATACAGCGGGGCGCCCACGGCGCTGGCCAACGCGCGCCCAACCCCCAGCATTTCAAAGGTGATGTCCGAGATTTCGCCCCGGAGTTGCTCGGCCAGAACGAGTATTGGATTTGCCATAACTGAGTCTCCTTAGATCACACTGTTTTTTGCCAGCACTTCCACCAATTGGTCCGCGACCTCTTCGGTGGATCCTTCAATCATTTGCGCGCGGCCCGCAGCCTCCGGCTTGTACATTCGTTCAATATCAAGCTGGATCGGCTGCTCGGGCGATGCCAAGGCCGCCTCCTCGATTTGGGCGGACTTCATCACGGCCCGCACTTTGGCCACCGGCACGTAGCGCGGCGGCTTTTCGGCGGATTGAATTCCCAGCACGGCCGGCAGCGTCACCTCGAACTCGCCGCGCAAGCCGCCGGCAAACTCTTTCAAGACCGTCACCTTCCCGGCATCACCCGTCACGCCGCAGACCACCCCGATATAGGGCAGTTTCAGCGCCGCCGCGAGCAACGGGGCCAGTTCGCCCTCCAGATCGTCGATCGCCTGCGAGCCGGGCAACAGCAGCGAATCCGGAGTCAGCGCCCCGGCGGCCGCAAAGAACTCCGTGAGGACTTTGGCGGACGCCACCGTGCCCAGGCTGGCTTGGTTAAGCGGAATTTTCACCGCACGGTCAGCCCCCTTGGCCAGCGCCGTAAACAATACATCGTCCACTTCCGGCGCGTCAAAAGCGACGACCGTCACCTTGCCGCCCATTTTTTCTTTCAGGATCAGCGCCTGCTCGAGGGCGTGATCGTCCGGTTCACTGAGTTTGAACCGGAGGAATTCTGAATCCAGCGACTTGCCGTCGGCGGCGACTTCGAGCTCTTCCACCGTATCCGGCACCATTTTGAGTAGGACGTAGAGGTTCATAAAGGGTTAAAGGTTCATTTCGCGGCGAGAGCCGGCGCGGCTTCCTGCGCCTCGCGGATGGCCGGCATGACCGCCACCAGTTCCGAGCCGATGCCCAGCCGCTTGGGCGGAATGCCCAGCGCCAGGCCCATTAACTGGGTGAAATACATCACCGGCATCTTGTAATCCGTGCCGAACTCCTTGTTGACCTGCTTTTGGTAGCACTCGAGGTTCACCTGGCAGAGCGGGCAGGCGGTCACGATCACCGCCGCGCGCGCCTGAATGGCGGATTCGAGCAGGTTCCGCACCATGCTCAGCGCCGCCTCGCGGTTCGTAATGATCAGCGCGCCGCCGCAGCACGTCAGCCGCAGCGGGTACGGCACCGGCTCGGCCCCGCACGCCGCCACCAAATCCTCGAAGAACGTCGGCTGCTCGACGTTTTCCTTGGCCTGCTTGCGCGGGCGCAGAATCTGGCAGCCGTAGTAGGGTGCCACTCGCAGCCCCTTCAGGGGGTTTTTGACGCTGGCCTTGACTTGCGCCAGCCCCACGTCATGGACAAACACCTCGATCAGGTGATGCACCTTCGACTCGCCCGAGAAGCTGAGGTTGTCCTCGGCCAGCGCCGCGTTGATATGCTCGGCCAGGTCCGCGTCGTGCCGCAGATGCTCGCGCGTGAAATACATATTCTTGTAGCACCCGCTGCACGGGGCCACCATCGGCAGCTTTTGCTGCTCCGCCATCGCCAGGTTCCGCGCGCAAAGCGTGTAGGCGAGCAGTTCGTCCACGTGGAAATAAGCCGTCGCGCCGCAGCAATTCCAGTCTTCCAGCTCCCGCAGTTCGACGCCCAGCGCCCGCGACGTTTCCAACGCTGAAATATGATAGCTGTGCGCCATCTTCTCCAGCGAGCAACCGGGGAAATATGCGTAACTCTTCATTCTTTGTCTCCCAGGGGGATGATATGCTTGATCATGCGCTTAAAGTTATCCAGCCGCTTAATGCGCGCCGGCAGCAGCGGCAACCGACCTTTGAGCATCAGCGCCGTGCCCATGGTGGCCTCCTGGATCATTTCCGGCAGGCCGTAGGTGAACATATACGTCGGGGCCAGCACCGGCTCATAAGACCGCCCCGTGCGCAGGATCATCTTCACAAAGGTCTCCGAGAATACCGGCCCAATCAGCCCCTCCTGATGTTCGGTTTTCCACACGGTGTAGCGCTTTAATCCGTACATCAGCTCCGCGATATCTATATTCCGCGGGCACCGCACGGTGCACTGGTAGCAGGAGGCGCAATACCAGAACGTATTGGCCTTGAGCACCTGTTCCTTGAAGCCGGCCCGGATCAGGGCGATGATGCGCCGCGGCGAATTGTCCATGAACCCGCCCGAGGCCACCGGGCAGGTAGCCGAGCAGGTCCCGCATTGGATGCAGGTATTGATCGGATTGCCCTTCGAGGCGTACAGCAAGTGGTTGATTTCCTCGACAAAGGACATCGGGTTTTCCGGCGGCGCCGCGCTGGGGGCGGCGGGTTCCGCTACCGCAGTTGCTGTGCTCATTTGCTTTTGGCCTTTCGCGTTTCGGCAGTCTTGAGCAGGCTCGCCACCTTATCCAGCAGAAGTTTCGGGTCCACCGGCTTTTCGACCAGCTCATCCACCTCCACAAAGCTGGGATGCACCGCCTGGCCGGGGAACAGAAACGCCATCTGCTCGCGGATCCCGGTGATGATCAGCACCGGCAACTTGCGCAATTTCGGGTCTTTCCCCAGCTTGCGGGCGATCATAATCCCCTCCGCGCCGCGCCCCATCATGACGTCCAGCAGCAGCAGATCATAGTTCTTGGTTTTCAAGGCTTGCAGCCCGTCCTTCGGGTTATGGACCACATCCACCGCGTACTTGGCTTTTACCAGAATGGACTTAATGCCCGCCACAAAATCCGGGTCATCATCAATAATCAGGAGTTGTTTAGCTTCGCTCATATTTAAACCTTTATACTGGAGTTGGACTCGATTGGACCACGCCCTGCCCCAACGGCAGGTAAATCGTAAAAGTGCTGCCCTGCCCCGGCTCGCTTTCCACGGTGATGGTGCCCCCGTGGACCTCGGTAATCCGCCGGCTGATGGCCAGCCCCATCCCGCAGCCGGTCGCGCCTTCGGGTTGCGCCTGGCCCCGCGCAAAATCCTGGAAAAGCCGCGGCACATCCTCCTTCGCGATGCCCACGCCCGTGTCCGCGACCGCAATCAGCGCCTCGGCGTTCCGGGTTTCGACCCGCACGCGGATCTTGTGGTTCGGGAAGCTGTATTTGACCGCGTTCCCCAACAGGTTCGTCACCACCTCGGTCAGGCTGCCCGCGTCGCCAATGACGGACGGCATCCCTTCCGCGACCGAGGTTTCGATCTGCAGCCCTTTGCGCGTCGCGTGCGGCTGGGTGTATTCCACCGCCCGGGCCACGATGTCGGCCAGGGCCACCGGCTGGAAGGTCTCCTTCAGCTTGTTGATGTCCACCGAATAGACCCGCAACCACGAATGAATCAGCTTCAGCAAGTCGTCCACCCGCGCCTGCAGGCGGGCAAACCGCTGCTGCTGCTCCTCCGCCAGCTTGTCTTCCAGTTCGGCGGCCAGCGCGTACAAGTTCTGCTGGAGGGCGCCCAGCGGCGATTTGAGTTCATGGGAGACAATGGCGGCAAAGTTCTCCCGCAGCATTTCCTTCTCCCGCCGCAGGGCGGTGGTTTGCTGCACCAGCCGGCTGTGCTCCAGCCCGCGCCGGGCAATCAGGCGCAATTCATCGGGCGTGAACGGTTTGGGCAGAAAATCAAACGCCCCCTTCTTCATGGCCTCGACCGCCGAGCTCACAGTGGCGTAGCCCGTGATCACAATCACCACCATCAGCGGCAGCTTGGCCCGGATGCGCTCCAGCACTTCCAGCCCGGAAAGCCCGGGCATCTTGAGATCCAGAAAAACCAGGTCCGGCTGCAGCTCCTCCAGCCGCTTCAAACCTTCCGCGCCATTGTTGGCCAGCGCGACGCGGCAATCGCGGCTGTCCAGAATCTGCGTGCAGGCATCGAGCACCACTTCCTCGTCGTCAATCACCAGGATGGTATGCTTAAGCGGCACGTGGCAGGTTCTCCTCTTCGTTGCTGACCGGCAAGCAAATTGTGAACGTGGCGCCGCGCCCCTCCTCGCTCTCCACGGTGATGGTGCCCTTGTGCTCCTTGACAATTCCGTAGCTGATGGCCAGCCCGAGGCCCGTCCCATGCCCCACCTCTTTGGTCGAGAAGAACGGGCTGAAGATCCGGTCCAGGTCCGCCTCCTTGATGCCGTGGCCCGTGTCGGCGAACTCCACCTCGACGGCCTGTTCCGCCGGCACGTGCCGGGTGGTGAGCGTCAGCCGCCCCCCGCCATGCATCGCTTCCGCCGCGTTCAGAATCATATTCATAAACACCTGCTGAATTTGCGACGGGTCCATGAAGACCGGCGGCAGATTCGCGCTCAGATGTTGCACAATCCTGATGTTGTGGAACAGCACTTGATTGTCAACCAACGAAATACATTCCTCCAGCACCCGGTTCACGTTCGACTGCCGTTTCTCGGGTTTCCGCTGGCGCGAAAAGTCCAGCAGCCCGCGGATAATATCCCGGCACCGGTCGGCCTGCTTGACGATCTTCTCCAGCGAGGCCCGCGTTCCGTCGTCCGCCGACGCCCGTTCCAGCAGCAAATGCGAATAGGTCACGATGCCGGTCAGCGGATTATTGATCTCATGCGCCACCCCCGCCGCCAATTGCCCGATATGGGCCAGCCGCTCCGACTGCATGATCCGCCGCGTCGTGAATTCCCGCACCTTTTCGTCCCGTTTTTTCAGCGCCGCCGCCATGAAGTTGAACGCGTCCGCCAGCTCCAGCAGCTCGTCATGCGAACGGATCTCAACCCGCGTGTCCAGGTTCCCGTGCGCCACCTGCTCCGCCGCCACCGCCAATTTCTTGATCGAAACCGAAATCTTGCCGGAAATGAAGGACGCCAGGCCCAGCGCGATCAGCGCGCCCACCACCGTCACGGCCAGAAACACCATCACCGCCCGATGCCGCAAATCCACATATTTCTGCTCCAGCAACCCGACATACAGCATCCCGATGATTCTGCCCGTCAGATCCCGAATCGGCTCATACGCCGTGATGTACCAATGATTCACCACAAAAGCCCGCCCAATCCACGGCCGCCCGTGCCGCACCACCTGCTCATAGACATCCTCCGCCACCCGGGTGCCCAGGGCGCGGGTGCCGTCCTCATTTTTCACGTTGGTGGAGATCCGCAGGTCATCCTGGAATATCGTCGCCGTCCCCATGTCTTTGCCCTTGTATTGCAGGTTCTGAAATACGGTCTGTTTGATGCGGTCCACAATCTCACAGTTGCGGTTCAGCAACACCCCCCCATATACAATCCCCAGCACCCGGTGCGACGAATCCAGCACCGGCGCGGCCGCCTTCAACATCATGCCGGACGATTCCTCCGTCGCCGCGCGCGCCCGCGCCTTCGGGGTCTCGATAAACTGGAAATGCGCCTGCTCCGCCAGCGCCGGCGACTCCCGCCGCAGGTTCTCGGCCGAGACAAGGCAGGCCGCCGCCACCGGTTCCGCCCGCTCCATCACCGCGCGCACCAGTTCGTCCTGCGACTGGTCATCGCCCACCACGCTGCCGGAGGTCGCGCGCAGCACCACCCGCCCGTTCCGATCCGTCACCCCCAGCACGTCCAGCTTTTCGCGCTCCCGCGTCCGCACCAGCGCCTCCCACGCCGGCCGCGTGTCGCCCGACAGCAACGAGTTCAGCAGCAGCACCCGGTCCGCCGTAAAGCGCACCACGTCGTTCACCGCCGCCAGTTTGTTCAGGTAGATCTCCCGCGCCGCATTCAAATCCGTATGCACCTTGGCCTGCGCCTCCGCGACGACCCGGTTCCCAATCACCCGCGCCCCCACCAGCCCAAAAACGCCGCTCACCAGCAAAATGATCAGCAGAAAACTCAGCACCAGCTTCGTGGCCATCCGCACCCGGAATAAACAGGATTTCCCGGACGCCGGCCCCCCAGACCGACCCCTGGTCAACCATCCTGCTATGTCCGATATTTTGCTCATACCAGCAATGCACTGACGCTATTGGGTCTCTATGCCACGGCACTTAACGCTAATCCCGTCTGAAGTTCTCAACATGCCTTGCTAAACCCTTTCCATTTTTTGTGCGAAGTTCCAATCCCGCCCCGCGGCCCCCTCATTACAGCGCTTTCCGCCCCTGCCGGCAGGGCCGCTCCCGCCGCCGAAAACCCCTCGCCGGAGCGAGAAAACGCGCGAGACGACGGGTTTTATCCGGCGCAGGAACCGGGAGCTGGCCGAAAAGCGCGGAGGAACGCCCTCTCTCCCCGGCGCGGATTTTCAAGCGCGGGCTAGGAACCGCGGCTTATCCGCGCCACATAGCTGCCGTCCACGCCGTCCACAAACGGCAGCAGCTCGCGCGTCCGCTCCAGCTTGAACCCGGGATGCTGGCGCAAAAACTCCTGCAAGACGCCCGCGTTCTCCTCCGGCTCCAGGCTGCAAGTGCTATAAACCAGCGCGCCGCCGGGCTTCAACCGCGCAGCGGCCTGGCGCAGCAGTTCCCGCTGTTGCGCCTGCAGCCGGTCTATCTCCTCCGGCTGCACCCGCCAGCGCAACTCCACCCGGCGCCGCATCACGCCGGTATTGGAGCACGGCGCATCCAGCAGGATGCGGTCAAACCCGGCAGCGGCGCCGGACGCCTCGAGGTCGGCGGGCGTCTGCGGCTGCACGCAGGAAACGCCCAGGCGCGCGCAGTTCTGGCGGATCAAATCCAGCCGTTCGGGGGAGGTGTCGTGGGCGAACAGGCGCCCTTCGTTGCGCATCGCCTGGGCCAGGGCGGTCAGCTTGCCGCCGGGCGCGGCGCAAAGATCAAGAACGCGCTCGCCGGGTTGCGCCCCCAGTTCGCTCACCGCCAGCAGGGTGCTGGGGTCCTGCACGTAAAACATCCCCTGCTGAAAGCTGGGCAGCCGGCTCAGCGGCGGATGCGCGCGCAGCTCGAAAACCAGGTTTTCCGCCAGCCAATCCCGGCGGACCAGGCCATACTCCACCTCCTCGGCGCGCCACTGGGCAAGAAGCCGGTCCGCGTCGGTCTTCAGCGTGTTGACCCGGGCAAAGACCCTCGGCGGCGTGTTGTTCCAGTCCATCAGCTTTGCCGCCGGCTCCGGCCCCCAACGCTCCCGCCAGCGCGTCACCAGCCATTCCGGATGCGAATACCCAAGATGCGGCTGCCGGGTTTTCAGCTCCGCCAGCAGGCGCCGGGTGGCCTCCTGCTCGCGCAAATAACCGCGCAGGACCGCATTGATGAACCCGGTTTGGGCGTGCAAGCGGCTGGCCCGGGCCAGCGCGACGGTCTCGTGGACGGCCGCATGGGGAGGGATGCGTTCGAGCCAGAAAATCTGGTAAAGCCCCAACCGCAGCAGGGCGCGCAAAGCGGGCTTGAGCTGGCGGGCATCCGTCTTGCGCGCGATCAGCCAATCCAGCGCCGCCTGCCAGCGGACGACACCATAAGCCAGCTCCTGGCAAAGATGACGGTCGGCGGCCGACAACCGCCCTCGGGCCAGCGCCGCGGCCAGCCGATTCTCAATAAAATCTCCCCCGGCCTCCCGCTGCAGAAGGCGCAAAGCTATTTCTCTTGGTTTTTCCGCGCGCACTTCGTTTAATAAATGGATTCTCCTCACCGGAAGCGAGTGTTAAGATATTATATGCGCGAAGAATTCGAAAAAATGGCGGCAGCGGGCAAACTGGAACGGCACCTCATCCCCGCCCTGGTGCAACTCACCGACACCGGCTTCTGCCTGCACCGAAGCTGGGGATTTGGACGCATCAAGACCCTGGACCCCGTCTTTGCGCGCTTCACGATTGATTTCGACAATAAGCCCGACCACTCCATGGACCTGGCCTTCGCCGCCGAATCGCTCAAACCCATCCCCAAAGACCATATCCTCGCCCGGAAAGCCTCGGAACTGGAAAATCTGCGCAAAATGGCCGCCACCCAGCACCTGGAACTCGTCAAACTGGTGCTGACCAGCCTCGATGGCAAAGCCACCGTGGAGCAGATTCAAAAAGCGCTGGTACCCGAAATCGTCACCTCCGATTGGCCCAAATGGTGGGAAACTGCCCGCCGCGAACTCAAAAAGGACGGCCATTTCCACGTGCCCCTCAAAAAATCCGAGCCCATCATCTACGAGGACGAGGAAATCTCGCCGCAACAACGGCTGATGACCGCTTTCCGAACCGCCAAAGGCCTGAAAGCCCACAGTTCCACCGCCCTCGAGGTGATCAAAAATGTGGACGATTTAACCGACCCGGCGGCGGCCGGCGCGGAAATCGTCGCCCTGCTCAACACCGAAATCGCCAGTCACTTGCGCACCCAGCCCGCCGTGGCCCTCGAAGCCATCTTTGTCCGGGACGACGTCCGGGCGGCCATCGGCCTGCAGCCCGCCGCGGAGGAAAGCACCCCCCAGACCGTCTGGACGCAGGCGTCCGAGCCGGGCCTGCTGCTGGAGCAACTCCCCAACGCCCGCCGCCGCCGGGCGCTGGAATCCTTCAAAACCAACTTCCCCGACCGCTGGCTGGACGTGCTGCAACTGGCGCTCAATACCGTCTCGGCCCGAACCTGCGGCGAACTGGCCGGCTTCCTGATTCAAAATAACCACCTCGAAGAACTCAAGGAAACCCTGGCGCGCCTGATCAGCCAGCACAGCGCCAGCAGCGAATTGCTCCTCTGGCTGGCCAAAGAACGCAACGACTCCTTCGCCGACATCCTGGGACCAGAAGTCTTCCGTGCCATGCTCACCGCCCTGGAGCGCGACCAGTTCAACGAACGGCGCTCCAACCGGCTGCGGGACTTCATCGTGGACGACCCCAGCCTCCTCCTGGAGCTCATCAGCTCGGCGGACTTCGAAGTCATCAAGGACCTCACCCGGGCGCTGCAGCTTTCCCCCTCGTTTGACGACATGGACAAACGGTCGCTGCTGGCGCGCATCGTCAAAAGCTACCCCACGATGCAATCCCTGATCTCCGGCGAACCAACCCGGCAGGAATCCACACTGGTGGTCTCCTGGGAAAGCCTCGAACGGCGCAAACACGAATATCACGAACTGGTCCAAAAGAAGATCCCCGCCAATTCCCGGGAAATCGCCATCGCCCGCAGCTACGGCGACCTCAGCGAAAACCACGAATACAAAGCCGCCAAGGAAATGCAGAAACTCCTCCTGCGGCGCAAAGCCGACCTGGAAGCGGAACTGGTGCGCGCGCGCGGCACCGACTTCGCTGGCGTGCGCACGGACGTCGCCGGAGCCGGCACCGTGGTATATGCAACCGACCTGGCCACCAACCAGTCGGAACGCTTTACCATTCTCGGCGCCTGGGACTCTGACCCGGAAAGGAATATCGTCAGCTACCTCTCCCCCGTGGCCCAGGCGTTGATCGGGCACAAAGTCGGCGACGAAGTCGAATTCGAAGTCCACCAGGTCGCCCACCGCCACCGCCTCGACGCTATTGAACCTTACAAAACCGAAGAACCCTCTCCGGCATAACGTCACGACTGTCGCTCGAAGCAAACGGAAATAAACCGTTAGTCATTCGGTAGTAGCTACTTAAATAGATTCTTCCCCTGGGCAGGCCTTTGCCCAAAGAATCCTTTTCCCGGCCGGTGCCCTGCTCCGCACACATCGGCCTTGGATCATTAACTATCTGATTTGACAAGGCTTCAGGCCCGCCTTGCAACCAGTGAAACGAGGGCGCAAGATTGGACAATACCACGTCAACGTTTCCGATAAGGCATTCGCGAAGCCAAAAGCCATACAAACGCCCTTCCGCCCTTGAAAAACCCACTTCCGCCAGCCTCAGGTTTATAACTAATTGCTTTTACTGAACTTATTACTCGCCACCCCGCCCTTTCTCATCGTTTCGACCTTTCCAGGCATCCGCAGCCATAACCCAGATGCCTTAGCTTTACCTTATCTTTAAACCGTGTACAAGGGGTGTACAAGGGATGCCCATCGGGTGTACTAGCTAAAATCCTATGAACTTCCGGTGAGCATCCCTTGTACACCCCTTGTACACGGCTTAAAGGCAGGGTAAATCAAAGGGATCTTCAAGGTGCGCCAAAGCCGGCATGATTCGGGTTTTGCCTCTATTTTACCCCCTTTTATGCCTGATCTATTGATTTTACCAGCGAAAGACCTGGGATCCAGCAGCCGTGCCCTTGAATTGGCCAGAGCATGTTAAATAATACTGTAGTTTCGAGGCAAAACCCTTCGCGGCAAGAAAAAGGCCGGAATCCTGCGAACAAGACTCCGGCCTTAGCCAAGAATTGGAAACGGGGCTCGCTGCCCTCAACGACTAGCAGTGCATCACTGTCCCTCCAGTTCGGCAACCAGCCTGGGCAGAAGAGTCTCCCTGGAAAACATGGAGCTGATTTTGGGCGGCTGGCGGACTAGCGCGGCGGATTCCCGACGAACCCTCAGGATCTGTTCCACTACTCTTTCCACGTCGCCGTGGTGCGCCGCGGCGCAAGTATAGTGGCCGTCCAGCGTGTCCAGGATTTCCGAAATGTGGCTGGGCGAAGGACCAATATACAGCACTGGCGCGCCTACGCTTAAAGCATTGTAGATCTTGCAAGGATGCACCAAGCCCACGAAGTCGTTGCCCATTACAACCACGTGGAGGTCTGCGGCGGACAGGGACCCCGCTAGCTGGTCTAGCGGCTGGTAGGGCAGGCAAATTATGTTGGAAAGGGTGCGGTCCGTTTTCTGCTTTTCCTGGATCTTTCTCCACTCGCTCCCGCCGCCGATGAAGCAGAAAGTCACGTCGGGGTTGGACGCAAGCTGCCGAGCCGCCGCGAGTAGTGTATCGAGCGGATGCACCGGGCTGTGGTTGCCCGAATACATGACCACGAATTTGCCGTCCAGGCCGTGCGCCTTGCGGAATCGTTCCCGGCCCTCGGCATCGAATGTCACCTCCGTGTCGTGGGACCAGGGCGGAATGACGAGCACCTTCGCCGGCGCGATGCCCTTGGCAACGATGCGCTCGCGCATGAACCGGTCGAGCGCGAGGATTTTACGGGCCTGCCGCAGACTGAAGCGCGAAATCCAGTCCAGCACCCTCGCGACGGGTGAGTGGGGGCGAAGCCACCCGGCAGCGATGGCCTCGTCGGGATTGAAATCCATGACCCAGTAAAAGAAGCGGCTGCGGCGGAGCCTGGCCAACCCGGCGCCCAGGAAAGAAATCAACGGCGGCGAGGTCAGGGTCACCACCACCTCCGGGCGGGGCAACCGCGCGAGCCGCAAAGAGGCGAGTGCCAGGAAACTGGCAAAATCCGCGGCCCGCCGCCATTTGGCGCCTTTGCCAAATCCGGTGGTTCCGACGCGATACACGCGGATCCCGCGCCACATCTCCTCTTTGGGAAACTGCGTTCGAGGTTGATCGTAGGCGCGCCGGCTGGTGACTACGGTTACTTGGTGGCCGCGCTCGACGAGGCGCAGGGCCACGTCGGTCAAGTACTGCCCGGTTGCCATGACGTCCGGGTGAAAGGTCTGGTTCAGGAGGAGGAAGGTCACAAAAGGATGCTCAGGCGCCGGGACGCCGGATAGATCCGGAGGCGGGGGCGGCGTCAGTGGTCAGCGATGAGCCTTCAATGAAATGAGGGCCTGCGCGACAGGTTGAATAGAATGGCGCACAGGATCAGGAAGAGGAAGACGATCGAATGCATCTGGAATGGAAAATCAAAACGCGCATGGATGAGGCACCCGCCCAGCGCCAGCCATAGCAACATGACAAAGCGCCTTCCGCTGTAGATACCCCCGCCGCCAAACCAACGCAGCAGCACCGTCGCAAAAGCCAGGGCAATCACCGCACTGCCAACCCAGCCGAACGTGATGCGCGTTTCCAGCCAGTCGTTATGCAGTTGCGCCCACCAATTGGCCTCGGGGGAAATGCGATAGAGCTTTGAGACGTTCTCGAAGGAGCCCGGGCCGGTGCCGAAAACGGGATAATCCGCCGCGATAGGCCGGGCTCTGTCGTAGTCGCGTTCCCGCTGCTGGAAGCCCTCGCTCAGCCTGGCCATTCGCGGCTTCAGCGCTTTCCATCCCAGCGAGTACCCCAGGGCCAGCGCGCCGACGAAGAAAAGCGCCAGAACGCCCAATGTAGTTGCGCGCGTTCTCCCGGCTGCCTGGCCGGACGCGGGAAGAACGAAATGCGCGGCGGCCAGGAGGAGTCCGACCAAGCCGAGCAGCCCAAGTGTTATCAGCGTGCCGCCGCGACTGGTGGAAATGATCGGGCATGCGGCCATGATGCCGCAGCAAAGGAGCACCACATAGTGGTCGTGGCGCCCAAATCCGCGCGACCGATGCAGCATCCACCAGAATCCGAGGCAGACCGGCCAAAGCAGGTTGAAGTATTGCGAGGCGTTCGCGTAGTAGGCGTACGGGCCAAACTGAGTGTCCGCCGTCTTGTGGATGTTTGGCCGAACAAGAAATAACAGCTCGCCGGATCCATGGAGCCGTTGAATGATTCCTTCCACGCCAAGCAGCCCGCCATTGATCGTCAGCAACCACAAGAGGCGGCGCAACCGGGCAGGAAGGAACTCTGCCTGGGCCACCCCGCCCGGCCCATTCGCCCGGCGCGCAGGCCGTTGTTCGGCAGCGGACTTTCCCAACAGCCAATCGCGGATGGCCCAAAACGAGAACGCCAATCCGAGGTAGCTCCAGAACGCAAACCAGGTCGCGCCCTGGTCGAAGCTATGGGGAAGCCAGGGGACATACTGGCGCCGGTAGGTGAAAGCGAGCGTTTCCGGATTATAGGCAGCACGCGCGTTTAGGGCGCTGATCAGGCAGTAACCCAAAATCGCCGCCGTCAGCAGTGCGAGGATTCCGGTGAGTCTGGCGGGGGTGAACAGCCCGCGGGCGGCAACAGCGCCCGGCGGCTCTGCCCCGCCGTCGGCCCAGCGCGGCGGCCGGTAGCCCTTGAGATGGCGTATAGCTAATTTGACAGCTAACAATGCCCCCAGGCAGTAGCCCGCGCTGTTCATGACCCAGATGGACCAGGGCTCGCTGGTGCCAAAAGCCCAAGGGCTGAAAATGACCATGGGGTAGATCAGACACTCGGTCAGAACTTCGCAGGCCTGATAAACCTGCACGTCCCGGGCGCGCAATGGGTGGCTCTTGTAGGCCGGACACGAGGCGCTTGTCGTGTTGGGAATCCTGTGCCCCATCAGTTTTGGCATTTGAGATTCGCGCTATCCGGGACTGCTTTAGTCGGCTCGCGGGCGTCTCAAATCGGGCAGCGGGCGATTCAACGCTTCGGCGCAGGAGCTTCCACTCGGATCAGCTTCCCCAGTTCCTGGGCCAGAGCGGCTTTGGCTGCTTCAGGCCGGTCATACCCGGTGACCGCGAGTTCGAGGAAACGCTGGCCGTAGTTCCGGCTCCCGTCCAGAGCCGCCGCCACGCGGCTCCCGAAGTCCTTCCGCCGATTGGCCAGCCTGGCGCTTCCGGTCGGGTCCTCGTAGATTCCATAAAAGACGTGAAGCAACCGGCCTTCGGCGCTGAACATGTAGTGCTGCATGGCGAGTTCGAGGCCCGCAATTGGAACCGTGATAATCCCCAGGTCCGACTTCAGGCTCATCCCCACTGCGGGGAGACACTTCTCCGGCCCGTGCGTCTTCGCCATTTGAATGGCCACCCGCTTCTGCAAAGAATGGGCGGGAAACCAACGAAAGTAGTAGAGTTCCCAGGAATTACCGCGGTCATCCACCCACTGGACATGCTTATCTTCATCGGAACGGAATTGGCCGAGAATCTCGGGTGGGATCTTCACTTCGCTGTAATTGGCGCTTGGGGCCGGGGGACGCACCGACCATTCTACGTTGGCAGCCATCGAAGATTCGTGAGAACGATACCAAAACTCGGTGCCGGCTTCGACGACAAGAAGCCAGGCGAGGAGGGACAACGAGACAACGGGACCACGGACTACGGGAATATTGGCCATTGGCCTTGCCGCTCCGGTTTCGGCTGTCAGCATTTCAGATTTCAGGTGTTCCGTGTCCCCCTTGAGCCGCCAGGCCAGGAGCCAGACAGAGAGAAAACAGGCAACGAGAATGGTGACGCTGGCGGGATCGTGCCAGGAGGAGACAGCCGCGACCCCCTTTACGAAGGCGACGCCAGTCAGCAGGAGCGTGCGCCCCACGTTAAAGGCGAAGGCCAGGACGAAGCCCAGCAGAACCACTCCAAACCTGCGGACCAGGGCAAGGCGGTAGAGTTCCCCCAGGAACAGGGAGATCATCAGCGTGGCCTGGAAGGACCGGATGCCGCTGCATGCCTCGTCAACACCCACCATTCCAGCGCCGATCTCAATGACGCTGCCATGCTGGACGGCTGGGATTCCGAAGAGGCCAAGCAATTCGATCGTCGTCGCAACATTCAGCCGCATCAGAGACTGAATCAGGAAGTTTTCCACGCCGGAGGGCCAGGGGACGGCCACGAGGAAGAAGCAGATGGGGAAGACGAGCCCTCGGGACCACGAGACCCCTGGACCACGAGAACGGAGCACGAGCAGCGTGAGACTGATGACAATGAGGGTCCAAAGAAGGCTGGTAAGACGCCAGATCGGGTTGGCCTCGTGCAGGAAGCGTGTGGGCGCGTAGAGCAGCGCACAGACCAGCAGGCCCCACCAGACCAGCGAGCGGCTAACCTCCGGGTCCCCCCCGGCATGATCCGGTCTCCCGACCGCTGTTTGTAGTCCATGGCCTCGCAGCCCGGCAGCCCCATCGTCCGGTAATCCTTTCTCTGCTTTCTGCTTTCTGCTTTCTGCTTTTCGCCAAAGCAGATAAAGGCACAGAAACGGCACCGCCCAGCCGTAGTGGTATTGCTCATAAACAGACCACTGCGCGCCAAGCCAGTAGATGAGAACCAGCCAATAGGCGGCAAGAGGAAGGAGATAGAGGAGGGAAGGGGCCACGGCCTACGGCGCCACGCTAAGCCGGAACGATGCAAAAGAACCCTTCATTTCTGGGCTAGGAGCAGGATTCATGCGTTCAAAGAGCCAACTGCATGGCAGTTGGGTAAGGCCGTGAGTTTGCTTAGGATTTCGCGCCACCAGGCGCGATGGGCTTGGCCGTGCACGGCCAGTTTGAGCGTGGGTTTACCTCGGGCCCGGCTCCAGACCGCTGCCCGGGCAAAGAGCCGCCAGCGCAGGGTGTTCAATTCGACCTTCTCCAACTGCCCCAACCGGCGCTGCAGGAGCACACACAGGTTGTAGGCGGCGATGGCCAGGTGATACATGGCCTCGGTGGCCCAGAAGCTCTGGCAACACAGCCCCTTGATCCCAAACTGCGCCCCCAGTTCCTTAATGCGGTTCTCCACGTCCGCCCGGCCCAGGTAACGCCGCCAAACGCCCAGCGCGTTGACGCTCTGCGGCAGATTGGTCCCGAGGGCTTGAAAGCGATAAGCGGGCAGATCCAACAGGGTCTTGCCGCCAGCCTCGGGTCGCTGGGCGATGCGCTGTCGGACTACGATCAGGCGGCGGCCCGGTCGCTGGCCCTCGATCTCCTGCACCTCCAACCCCGACACCTCGGTCGGCTGCCAGTGGGTGTCGGCGTGCCGACACAACTTCTGCACGGGGCGGGTCAGACGCGCCACCACGATGAAGGCCAAGCCCGCCTCCTCTGCGGCGCACAGGACGCTTTCGTCGGCAAACCCGCTGTCGGCCCGTAGCAGCCCGATGCGGATATGCGCGGGCAACCCCTGCAAGGTGGCCCGCAGAAAGTTGGCCGCCCCGTTGGCGCAGACGCGGTTGCCTTGGCGCAGCCAGAAGTTGACCCCCAGCTTGGCTTCGGCCACCGCCGCGATCAGCGGACGGTGGCAGGGTTTGAGCCCTTGCTTGGTGTAGCCCGGGGCCACCCCTTCCTGCTCTCCGTCCTTGTGCAGCAGTGCCCACGAGTCCAAATCCAAGGGGTAGCCTCCCTTGGCGGAAGGCAGTTTGCCCGCTGCCCATCCGTGCAGCCGAGCCAACCGGTCGTTGGCCGGTTGGGTAAACACCGCGAAAAAGCGGCTCAGGGTCGACTGGCTGGGAACCGCCTCGATCCCCAGCACTTCGGCCACCGCGGGATCACTTTGCAGCCAGGCGACCCGGGAAAGCTTGTCGGCGCCGCAAAGCACACCCCCGACAAAGCCCAAGGCGATGTCGCCCGGCACATAGGCGTTGGGACTGGTCGGATCGTGTGGCAGCGCTTGGGTCAGTTCGTGCCGGAAGCGCTTCGGGTGCAGGAAATGCGACCAGAGCACCATCCCGCCGTGAGCGGTCAGGCGTTGGTCGGTGAACCCGATCCGGATGGACGGGCATCCCGCCGCCGTGTCAATCTGTAGCCGCACCGTTTGGTCCGCCTCTGGCTGAGGCCCAATAGCTTGAGAAGGTTTCATATCTCCAAGCTCGCCAAACGGTGCGCCCTGCTTTCAAGCGGAATCGTTCCGGCTAAGGGCTGGGCAGATAAAATGCTGAGAAGCTGAAATCAGGCGCCTTGCCTATTCGCCCGCCTTGCGCAGCGCCCGAAGTTGCCGAAACAGATCATACACCCCCCCGCAGGTCAGCGTAATCAAACCGAACGATTGGCTCCCGCTCAAGGTGGCACACAATGCGAGAGTCCCCAAGCAAGGCCTTCGTTGGGAAGTTGCGACTCAACGATTGGAAGCCGGCACCCGTGCCTCCACGAAACGGGACAACGCAAGGCAGAAACACAAGGGCAGAGAATGGCGGGCCGACGAAAAAGCTGAACGCTGAATGCCAAATCAAAAGTCAGAGATCAAAGCTGGGCGTCTTGACGATGCGGTCGCGGCGGGCTTTGGCGGGCGATCCCACGCAGACTTTCCACGCCGGCAGATCCGAGAACACGCTCGAACGCGCCCCGACCACGGTGCCCTCGGCGATCGTCACCCCCGGCCCGACAAACACATCCGCGCACAGCCACACTAGGTCCCTGATGACGATCGGCCTCGCCACCAGTCTGAAGTCGGGGGATTCAAAGTCATGTGTAGCCGCACACAAATAGCAGTATTGTGAGATGGTTGACAGCGCCCCGATCTCGATCGGTGCGACGCAGTAACAGTCCACGTCAGGCCCAAGCACCGCGTATTCCCGGAGTGTGAGATTCCACGGCGCCCAGATCCTGGCGCTGGGATAGATGCGCACCCCGCGACCAACAGTAGCCCCGAACAATCGAAGCAGAAAGCGTCTCCACCCGTGCAACGGGCGGGGCGATGACCGGAAGAACACCAACCAGACAGCGCCCCAGAGCCCCCGCAGCAACAGGTGTGAAGCCTTGAAGGGCGATGGGCGATTGCTGCGGACCAGATAGTTCGAGCGCATCAGGAAGAGTTGCGCGTGGCTAAGCGGTGGTCAAAGAACCTAACCGCGGTGCCGATCAGTGAATGGCGGGAGTGGGGTGTGCATCCCTCGACAGGTTGCGATGGTTCCTGAGCATTCGCAGAAACTGCCGGAACGTGGGCGTAGTATAACTGCGGCCGCCAACCTGCTTTTGCGCGCGTTCTGCCAACTCGGCGTAGTGTTCACAGACATACCGCACTGCGGGCGGGACATCCTGGCGGATCGCCGCAAGGTTCTGCCTCACGGTCGCCTCCAGCGAACCATAGAACCTGATGGGGTACCGCCTCTGCAGCAGGATGTCGCCCGTGTCGATCTGCTTGTCAATCCGATGGATCGTAAAGCCGGTCTCGCCCCTGCCTTCGTAGATTGGCCAAAGGATACTCAGGGCACCCTGGTAGTCCGGGAGGATTTCGCCATGCACGTTGATCATCCCATATCGGGGGACGGAGAACACCCGCTCCGCAATGTAGCTGTTGCCCAGCGACAGACCGAGCTCGGCATCCAGCGACCTGAGCACTGACACCGTTTGCTCGCAGTTGATGCCCTGGGTATGGAACAGGGGCGCATGGCACCGAGCCGCGACAATCTCGATCGGTTCGGTTTCAGCCGCATACCAACGCCGGAGCCTAAGGCCGTTGATGGCCCCGAGGAGCCCGATCCTCACCGTCTTCTTGAGCTTCTTTTTGAAGCGGCGCCAGGGGCGCGACGTGGCGCGTTTGGCGAGGACCACCCCGACCACCTTCAGCTGCGGGCTCGCGCACAATTCCGGCAGGCAGCGGCTCGCCAGCCCGGCGCTCATCGAGGTCAGAATAAGGACTCTCACACCGGCCGCTCCATGTGGCCGCGGGCAAAGTAATGAATATGCGGGAATGCCCACTGAACCTCGAAGTGGTGCCGCGGCACACTGTACCGTTCCGTTGTGCCGGGAATCACCGAGCCACGAAACGCGCCGAAGCAGGCTTCGTAGCCTGCCGCGCGCACGCAATCAAGCGCCGCCTCGCTGATGTCCGACCGCTTCCCATAAGGCCAGGAAATGAATTGGCACCTCTCGCCGAGCAGTTGTTCGAGTTCGTCTTTGGAGCCGGACACCTCGGTTTCCAGCGTTGACTTATCCGTTATAGAGGAAAGCCGCGCATGCGTGCGGGTGTGGGAGCCGATTTCGAAGCCCAGGAATCGAAGCGTCTTCAGGTCCCCTGGCTTTAGGAACTCGACAACCTTTGAGTAACCGCCATTGCAATCACAGAACTGGCGGGCTTTCGCCCAGTCGGCACCCACAAATTGCGACGGCACGAAGAAGATTGCCGGGATGCCAAGTTCCTGCAGCACAGGCGCGGCATGGTCCAGCACATTGCGGAAGCCGTCATCCATGGAGAGATGAAAGTAGCAGCCATCAATTGGCACCTCGCCGGTGAGCATCCTGACACAGGTCTCGGTGTTGATGAACCTGCCGACCGTCTGCAGCGAACGCAGCACGTCCCGGAACCTGCTCTTCTGGTCGGCAAAGACGTAATGGCAGTAAAGCGGTCTGAGGAATGGCGCTCTGCTGCCCTTTGACAACCGCCCGAGCAGCGAGAGCGCGGCATGCCTGCTTCTCTGACGCACGCGAGAGAGCACCCCCTTGGGCGCCGGCGCCGCTTCGAGCCAGGTGTCTGCGTACGCGCCAATCGCATGTGCGTCACAATTCTTGTTCATAACAGAACGTTGTCACCTCGGCTGCTACGATTCGCGGTAGCGTTAAACAACTGGTGAGGTATTGGGCCTAATCGCATCGCACGCAGGCCGGACGGACGGCACCGGACAGGAGCCACTGATAGACCTGCACCAGGTCCGCGCCAATGCGCGAAGGGCGGAATTGGTCAGCCAGCTTGAATGCGCGCTGTCCCATAGCCTGCCGCTGCGCATCGGGCATTGTTAGGGCCTCGCGGAGGGCGTCAGCCAACGTCTCGACCCGAGGCTCTACCCACCACCCCGCTTGCATCCTCTTCAGCTCCTCCCAGGGAGTCCCGGTCGTGGCAACGACTGGAACGGCACATAACATCGCCTCGACAATGGCGTTCCCGAAGTTCTCAAAGTCGCTGGGCATCACGAACAAATCGGCTGCCGCCAGCGCGTTCCACTTCTGCTTTTCATCGAGTTCCCCAATCAGCATCACGCTGTTCTGACACCCAAGCTCCTCGATGAGCGCTTCGACTTCTCGGCGGTACCCTCCCTCGTCAGGCCCGGCCAGCACCAGTTGCCAACTGGCGGAGGACGGACCACTGGACCACCGACCACTGACCGCGGACCTCTGTACCTCCGCCCATGCCCGGACAAGGCGGGCTAATCCCTTTACCCGATGCATACGCCCAAGAAACAGGACTGTGCGCCGGTTGGGCACCACGGACTGCGGACCACGGACCAAGGGACCGCCAACGGGAGGCGGGGCGATCGGGTTGGGGATGATCGCGACGGGATTGCGCAAGCCGAAGCTCCGAATGTGCTCGTACTCCTGGCGGGATTTGGCGTGGAGACATTGGGCCGCGCGTAACGCGCGATCCTGGAACCAGAACCGGCTCAGCACTTTCTTCCACCCGTGATGGCGCAGCGCGCCGGGCGCCAGCATGCCACAGGGCGCCAGCAGGTGCGGCACACTGCGCTGCCGGGCGGCATGATCCGCCAACCGGTTCACATCGGCCCACAAGCCGTGGGAATGGACGAGGTTGATTTCGGCCGCCTGCTCCCGGCGCCACAGAGCGGCGCTCCGGCGAAAGCCGTTCCAAGCCTCCACTCCTTCCTCCACGCGACCGACCCGGGGATCCAACCTAAAGGATCCGCCGTCGGTTGGTTTCCTGACGCTGTACACGGTGACCGGGTAGCCGGCCTCGGCCAGGAGACCAGTATAAGCCGCCATGGCGTTGACCGGCCCCCCCATAGCGGTCCCGGTGTAGGGAATGAAATGAGCGATGTGGGGCAAGAGGACTATAGGGGGAAAAACTGAAACGCTGACATGCTGAAATGCTGAAATTGCGAATCAAATCCGGCTCTGTCTGAGTTTGGCAACCATGGATGTGAAGATCGCGAGCAGCTCATCGGTTTCGCGTAACAATTGATCGAGGGCTTCACCTTGGATGCCGCACTCATCACGCAACAATTCCAACCACAGTTGCGACTCATCGGCCTCTTGCAGCAGCCCGTCCAGCTTTGAGCAGAATTCCGAATCGGATCGCGCTCGTGACGCTTCTCGAGCATGAGCAGCGACCGATGTTCCCGAACGCAGCAACTGTTTGCCCAACACCCGCACTTCCTCCCGTCCCTTCGGCAGCTTTACATAGCACCGGATCGTCGCCGCTGCATATGCCTTGGTTCGGCTCCGTAGTTCTTCACTCAGTCTCATATGTCAGCGTTTCAGCGTTTCAGCTTTTCAGTGTTTCAGCAGTTTTCACCTCCCGGCCGCGCCTTGACGACCTGCGGGTTGCCACAGACCGTCCGGTCAACTCCGCGTGGAACGCGGGGAGGCACATTGAGATGACATACACCACGATCGCAGCCTTTACGATGTAGTTGAGGACTGCGCCGATGTCGGTTTCGGCTTTCAGTGCCCAGTGACCGACGTAGGCAAGGATGGCCCACCACAGGGGCGAGCTTCGGGCGCGCAGGGCTAACCACCGGAACCCGAGTGCCATGACGAGCGCGTAGAGCCCGCATCCCACGATGCCGCCCCAGTACCCAAAGTTGGCATACATCTCTCCGGCAAAACCCAGGTTCATGCTAGTGCCCTCGATCAACGTGTAGCCCGCGAATCGCTCCATGAATGCCTGCCCGCCGGCCATTTGCTTTTCGGGGGCCAGAACGCGGGGCAATAGGGAGCTCTCGAAGGCCGAAATCACCGTGCTGCCGCGCGCGTAGGGCTCCTCGGCGGGCACATGCCGCAAGATGCGGTCAATGATCCATCCCTGGTTGAACCGCATGACCATGTCGCCCACCGAGTCGTTTCCGTAGCGGACGGTAAACAGCTTGGTCGCGCTTTCCGCCATGCACAAGGCGCCGACCAGCGGGCGGTTCCAGTCGGAGACATACATGTCCTTGCCAAAAACCGTCACCCGTCCCCCGCCACCGAGCCAGATCGCCTCACGGATCTGCCATTTGGCGTCGTTGAGGACAAACACCCCGCCGCAGACCAACAGCAACCACGCCAGAGATACAAGCAGGGGGGGGCGCCGAACGAACAGCCACGCGATGAAAAAGCCGAGGCCCCACAACACCATTTCATGAAACATCCCTGCGGCGACGGAGCCGCTGGCCTCCAACATGAACAAGACTGCCACACGCCATCTCCAGCCGGGCGCCCCCAGGAGCATCAGGCCAATCGCGCCAATGAACCTCAAGTCTGCCAGCAACAGAATCAGAAACGCAACGCCGCCGAGCTGTGCCGAGCCGACCGCGAGCTTGAGCGCAATCCCTCCCCACAGCAGCCAGTCCAATTCACGCGCTAACCTGGGGGACCCTTCGCTGCGCGAATGGCGCTGCCCGCCCAGGTTCAGCCCGACAAGGCTCGTAGTCCAGGCCAGCGAGATTGCCAGCAATGCCGGGCCGGCGTAGGAGAAGTAATGGGAGTAGTCTGAAATTGAGTACACGGGATTCTCTGCCGGGTAATACCAGGCCGCCCAGGGAGCGAGCCCATACTGCACCGTGCAAACCAACACGCCGAGGTGCGGGAACGGGACCACATCCCGGCACGAATAGCCCATGTGCAGCACCGTCATAGCCAGCAGCGCGGAGACGAGACCCGCCCACGGCGAGAATTCCCGCCACCAGGGAATACTTCCCAGCGCGGCGATGACACCCACCCCCAGCACTACCAACCACGGTATGCCAATGCCCCGTGTAGTCTTGGACCCGGGTGGAGAGCCAGACCGTGGTCTCTGCCCTGCGCCCAGAGGAGGCTCGCCCCCTAATTGCGGCGCGTCCCGCCGCTCTGGCTTGCTTTCGACGCGCAGGGCGGAACTCGCCGCAAGTTCGTCAGGGTTACGGTTCATGACCAGGCCCGACTCCAGAGGTGACCCTCGGGCCGCTCAGGCGGTGTTCATGAATGGCGAGAATTTCCTTCGCCGCCGGCAGATAAGTATAGCCGCCTTCCTGGCAACGACGATGCCCAGCCGCGGCGATCTTTAGGCGTTCCTCTTCGTGGTCCAGGAACCAGCGTACCTTTTCCGCCAGGCCTTTCGAAGAGTCAAAGACGCCAGTTTCGCATCCTGGCGTGAAATAGCGCTCAAGCTCGGCGGTGTGCTCATGGAGCATGAATCCACCGCTGGCGGGAATCTGCCACGTCCGCGCCGTTACCTGGTCACCGACAGTTGTCCCTCCTCCCGCCTCGCTGAGGAGTGCCAGGTTGATCCGGGAGGAGCTGTAAATCGCCGCCAGCTCATCGCCGTAGGCGCCCCTGCCCCGCCACCGCTCGCGCGCCGGAGTGCCCGCGCGGCCCCAGCCGGGACCCCAGACGCGCAAATCAATCCCGGGACACTGCTCAACCAGGCCTTTCAGGATTTGCTCCTTCTTGGGGGACCAGCAGCCGACGAACGAAACCTCGCAAGCATAAGCAGATTGGGCCTGCCCCGACAAACGGATGGGCCGATGCACGTCCGGATCAAAGCCGTGTGAAACCAGGTGTAAGTCCTTAAGTCTGTTCCGCAACGCGGCGTCCTCAACGTGAAATGACTTGGTGGTAAGAACGCAGTCGTAAAGTGGCAGGCAATCCCAGATATCCCCGCCATGATCCAGGAAGCTGACATCGGGGTAAAGGCAGTAAGCCGGCAACCCGGAACCCAGGAATCGCCGGAGTGTCTCTGGCCGAAGAAACTTGCCCTTGAACACGAGCAGGAAATCAATCGCCCGATTGTTGAGATGCCGAAGGATGGTCCGGTTGTAGTCGCGGGCCAGCAGCGGACGGGAGGCCTTGCGGAACATCCGCAAAGGCAGCGACGACCAATGCGAGGGTATAAAATCCTCGTAATTGATTTCGATCACGGCGTGGCCGAGCTGCCGGAAGGCCACGGCCAGCGCCCGGGCGTCGGAACCCCACCAATCGGCGCCGAGAAACAGGATCAGGCGTTTGTCAGACGGAGAGGGCATGGGAAAAGCAGTGGTCGGAAGTCAGCGGTCAGTAGTCCCTGGTCCGTGGTCCTGTCGTCCTCGCTCAGCTTTCCAGCTTTTGCCTCAGCCGGCGATTCACCCGGAACGACAGGAGCTTGCGAGCGAGACGGGACAATCGGTAGCAGTCCCCCAGGGTATTGAGACTGGGAGACAGGAGATCGCGATAGAGCCAGAAGAGCGAGCCGGTGTCATTGGCCTTCGGCCCCAGGATCGAGCAGGCGGCCCGGTAACCCGCTTCCCGGACCAGGCGCGCCACGTTCCGGTTGAACGCGCCTCCCGGGTAGGCAAAGAACTCCACGCCGATGCCCAGGGCCTGTTCGACGTCGGCTTTGCAGCCGGCAATTTCCTCGCGGGCCGCGTCGGGCGAGATTCGCGTGAGGTTGGGATGTGATCGCGTGTGGGTTCCGATGGTGAAGCCCTCCTTGACCAGCTGCTGCAACTCCCCCAGGCCCATGCGCCCGGGATCAGACACCCTCTTCCGCAGGTCGTCGGAAGTGACGAAGGACGTCGCCGGAACCCCGAGCCGCTTCAGCACCGGGAACGCGAACTCATAGTTATCTATCCAGCCGTCGTCGAAGGTAACCACGACCGAATGGTGGGGCTCCGGCTTGCCGCTACTCAAGTCTGCCACCAACTCGGCGAGTGAAATGAACCGGTAGCCCCGCCGGCGCAGCTCCAGGAGCTGCCGCTCGAACGCCTCGGGCGAATGGTTGAAATGCCAGTCGTCCGGCCCGCCGGCTGGCACCCTTTCCGAGGGCGCAACGTGATGGTAAAGGAGTATCAAAGGGATGAACCGGAGAGCAAAGATGGCACGGGGCTTCGAAGTTCAGGGCCGTTGCTTGGGAGGCGAAGTCAGCAAGATCGGACGCCCTTAGCTAAAGTTTGACTCATGCTCAACGAAGCGCCTTCGTCTTCTTGCGCACCCGCATCGCCAAGGCACGCCAAGTGAGAAATGGAGCTACTTTTATGATCCTTCGCAAGGAGTAGTTCCTCGCATCTGAGAGTTCCGCAACGCGCCCCAGAAAGAGCCGGGGATGAACCAATGCCCGCACGTGAGAGCCGACACGAGCATCGGCAGCCAGCCCCGGATACTGAGCCAGCGCAGAGCGCTGGACGTAGAGCAGGGCGTTCTGTATGTACCAAGGCTCTACAGCATCGTCTTCCCAGAACTGCTCCCGCACACAATCCACTGCCTGGAAGCCACATTCCGCGAAAAGCTCCTCCCAAAAAGCTGGCCACTGCTCATTGACATGGCCGGTACCGCTTTGACCGGGCACCGCCGCAGAAAACAACACCACCTGAGCGAGCTTGGCCAGGCTCTCGATGAAGCCTCTGGCACAATCCTGTGGCAGGTGTTCCCCGACTTCCAGCGACAGCGCAAGGTCGAACCGTCGTGGAACGGCAAAAGGCTGCCGGAGGTCGGTTTCCTTAAAGCATTCCGGCGGGATAGCCAGTCGGTCGCGCGGAACCCAGGGCCCGTCCAGTCCAAGCACATCGTTCACCCCCAATTCCCGGCAGACGGCAAGCCACGTTCCGGTCCCGCAGCCCACATCCGCTGCCGACCGGGCAGCCACCATCGGCAGCAGCCAGGAAAGGATCCGCCGAGCCGACCGTCGCGAACCATCCTGGCGAGCTTCAGAGTAGAACCGCTCGCCGTAGAGTCCGCCTGATTTCCCGGTGATCATCTCTAGTGCAGAAGCGTCGTTCCGGCCAGCATCCTCGTCACAACGCAGCTCCAAGTGCTATTGCCGATGAAGTGACGTCTCACCCTTTCGCGCAGCTGGTCATACCACGCGGAGCCGCTGCAAACCCGCAGCATGGCTTCACTCAGAGCGGATACCGCAATGGGCGGCTCCAGGAGGAGTCCCGCCTCACCGTCACTGATCATCTCACGAATCCCAAAACAGTCTGTGCTAATCGCGGGGCATCCGTAATACCCGGCCTCGATAACCACTACCGGTGTCATGTCGGCTGTGCTCGGGAGAACCAATGCCCGAGCCCGCCTATAGAGCTCGCACAGCCGGGCTAGGTCGGCGGGCGCGCTCTTGCGCAGGTATCCGGCATAACTCACCCCGCGGTAGTGCTGTATCTCCTCGGGCGGCCTGTCCCCCACATAAGTCAATGACGCCTGCGGATAACAGGCCTGAACGCTCTCAAAGGCCTCGAAGGCTATCCGGCCACCCTTCCGCTCGAAGTCGGTGGCCACGCAAAGAAACCGCAACTCGCCGCGGTACTCATCCCGCTCTGGGATCGGGATGGCGCCTCCCAGGCCCACAACCTCGATGTTTTCACCGGCCATCCCATAGAGTCGGCGAATCTCATCCCGGCACCACTGGGAGCTGACAAAGACGCGTGCGGCCTTGGCCAACCAACTCCTTTCCTGTGCCACGATCCGCGCGACGTCCCGGGGGCGGAACTCGGCTGGATTGAGGTAAAGGGCCAGGTAGGTTTCGAAGCATGCGTCTATGTAGGTGTAATAGGGCCGGCCCGCGTGGCAGTGCAGCCAGGGGGTGGCGCCATGAAAGAAGTCGGCGTCGGCCCCGGTGAGGCAGCGGGCCGCGACGGCTTTGGCGCAAGTATCCAGCCGGCGATCCGAATAATAGTAGAAGTTGCCCTTGGCTCCCAGGATTCGTCGGGCCTTCGAGACGGCCTTCTCGACCAAGTTAACCCGAGGTCTGATGGGGGACACATCATGGACTTGGAGATGGCGCGCGAGTTCGGCCGCTACCCCCGCGCACATGCCATCCCACCCACCATGGGCCTGGCTGGGGGAGAACTCGGAGATGTAGTTGACCGTGCGGGGCATAACGAGACCAACTCAGGACACTTGCCGTGACGGAGAAAGCGCGGGACTTACGGCTTTGGCAGGGGCGGGCTGGGGTGATTCCGCACATCGCCCGACGATCCATTCCAGAACGGGGGCGAATTGCGCTTCATAGTTATACCGCTGGAGATGCAATTCGCGTCCCCGCGCACCCATGTCGCGGCAGAGATCCTGATCGGGCAACAGGCGCTTGACGGCCTCGCCTATTTCCTCCGGAGACGTGGGGTTCACGCACAGGCCGCATTGGCCCTCTTCGACGATTTCCGCCACTCCGGGGCCGCTGTTGGTGAGCTGGGGCAGGCCCAACGCCATATACTCAAAGCGCTTGTTGACGGCACCGGCTGAGTACAACCGGTTCTGGTTATGCGGTTCGATGAGGGAAAGCCCCAGGTCGGCCCCAGCCGTCAAGGCCAAAGCTTCGGCGTGTGTTCTGGGGCCAAGGAACAGGACTCGCGAAGCCGCGTTCGCGGCTCCAGCGGCGGCCAGGATAGAATCCTGAACGGCCTGAGAATAAGGGCCAACCAGGACGAACAGCGAGTCGGCGGGCCAATAGCGCATGGATTGGGCGGCCTGCGTTAGCCCCTGGTTGATGCCCACGCTGCCAGTGTAGCCGACCACCCGCCGGTCGCCCAGCCCGCGTTCCTGGAGCATAGCGCGGAGGGGCGACTCAGGGATGACCTGCAGCCGAACCGGGCAGTTCATGACTACGGCGGGGCTTGTGGGGAGGCAGGCCGTTTGCTGGTAGAGCCTCGCGCGGCTCGCATCCGGGAACACCACCAGGTCCGCCCGGCGGCTGAGGCTGGCCGCCTTGGCCCTTGCCTTTCTCGGGCCTGGTCCCTCGTTGGGATCGGGTTCCGGCAGCTCATGGAAGTGGTAAACCGTCCGGTAGCGACGGGGCGCCGGCGGGACGAAGACGCAGGCAAATGTGTCGTAGGCCACTATCACGCGGGGTTGGCATTTCCGGCGGAGGCGCCGGCAGGCACGGAAGAACCCGAACCAGTGGAACCACCGCTTCCTGGCCGAATATGGCCGCTCAAGCTTGGAATTCCACATTCGATGGACGCGGTGGCGCCGAACCGAGAGATGGAGGGCCGCTGGAGTTCCTTCTGCCCGCAGATCAACGATTCCGACGCGTAGCCCAGCCTGGGCCATGAGGTTCGCCTGGTTAACCGTGGGCGGGTAATGCTCCGCACAGGCACGAATTACCAGCAAGACGTCAAGCGAGGACATGGCTAGACTACAGGACTACCGACTACGGACTACGGACAAATGCTGAAACGCTGAAACCCTGAAATGCTGAAATGCTGGCCCGGAAGGAAACACAGGCAACGGAGAGCGGCTGCGTGTTCTTTGTTCTCTTCGCGTGCTTCTATGAGGGTCCGGAATGAACACCGGTTGGGCGACAGCGGTTGGCGCAGGTGAGAAGTGCACAACCCTAAACCGGACATCAGGAGCGAGCGAGGGCGGCGCGGATGGGCCAGCCCAGCTTCTTGCGCAGGTCGCGGTAGAGCCCGCGCAGGGTCCCGCCCAGGAAGTTGAAAGCCTGGCGGTCTTCGCGGCTATTGCCATTTGCGCTCAGGCCGTACCTGAAAAGCCAAAACAGCCCCAGCCGGGTGTTCTGCGCCCCCCCGCCGGCCGACACGGCGGCGGTGTACCCGGCCTCACGCACCAGCTTAACCTGAACGCGGTGATGCACCCCGTACGGATAGGCGAACAGGTCAATGCGCGTTCCCAGCGCCCGCTCCAGGTCTGACTTGCTGCCAAAAATCTCATCCCTCGCGCGCGGCTCCGGGATTTCAAGCAAGTTTGGATGGGTCCGGGAATGGGCCCCAACGGTCATTCCAAAGCCGAGAAGCTCCTTCAACTGGTCAACATTCATAAGGCGCGGGTCCGCAACTCCCTGGTGAATGTGGTCCGTGGTCACAAAAAACGTCGCCGGGACATTGAACCTGCGCAGAACGGGGAGGGCGTGGGCATAATTATCTGCGTAACCATCGTCGAATGTAACGGCTACCTGGCGCCAGGGTTCCCAGCCCCGGCGCGCAATTGCTGCAACCAGTTCCGGCAGGCCCACAAAGCGAAAATCACGCTGCAACAGCGTCTGAAACTGTTTCTCCAACTGCGCGGGGGCAAGCGTCAGCCGCCAATCGTCCGTCCCGTCACAAATGCCAGCCGCCTCCCTGGGGGGCGCAATGTGATGGTAGATGAGAATCATCCGGCCTTCAACGGGTCCACAGGCTAGTGCCGCGTGGGTGCAGGCAACGAAACACATCCATCCAGTTCAGCCCTGCGTCCCTCCAAAGCCTCCAGGCGATTAGCGGCTTATGCGCTTTCAGCGCCATGGACAGCAATTGCCGGCCGTGACGATATCGAAGGCGCGCTCCCGCCAGCCGCTTCTCGGCGGGTTCGAGCAAGTGAGTAGATTCCAGTGTCCTGCATTCCAGCCGGTACCGCACGGTGAGGATTTCAGGACGGCCTTGCTCCAGGACCGTTTGCTGGCCTTCATGCTTGCGACACCACACCAGTGCCGGCGGCAGACTCACGACAGGCGAACGATGGGCAAGGCTCAGGAACAATTCGTCGTCGCCGATGAACTGGCGTCCGCTGAAGCCTCCCGCAGCCGAAAAGGCGTCATGCCGCATGATGGCACCCGAAGGTCCGGCCCCCAGCACACTGCGGCCGAGAAAGTGCGCGAGGTAAACCTCGCGCGGCGAGGACGTGAAGGGATAGGGTCGTGGCGGATCCGCAACGCCCCAACATACACCCAACGCGGCAGCCGGCGCTGTCCGCATGGAGGAGACCATGAACTCAAGCGAATGCGAGTAGAGAATGTCGTCGGCGTCGAGGTATTTCAGATACTGGCCCTTGGCCAACTCCGCCGCCCGGTTCCGGTTCGGGTAATCGCCGAGATTTCGCTCATTGACATGTACCCGAACGCGCGGGTCTGACTGATACCGCCGCGCAATTTCAACCGAGCGATCAGTCGAGCAGTCATCCACGATAATTAGCTCAAAATCCTGGAAGCTTTGCCCCAGCACACTCTCGACCGCTGGCGCCAGATAGTCCTCCCGGTTGTAAACCGTAATCAAGACGCTGACGAGGGGCATGGGAGTAGCCTAGAGAAGGTCAGCAGGGAGCAAGGAGCGCGGCGGAGATATGTTCAAGAGTGCATCGCAGAAACACGTGCATGGCGCTGGCGACACGGCGCTTCATCACGAACCCGGAAACCGTTCTCAGTGGTGCCATATCCTCCACCAGATGGCGGAGTGTTCACTTTCTGACATTAATGAACACGCAATTGCAGTATCCTATCCCCACACCATTCTGGCATTCGCAGATAGCTCCTAACCCCGTAAACCCAAAAACACTGAACCCAAGTTGGTATAGATGCTCATATACGTTGCCAAAGAAGGAGTGCTGCAGGTCGCCTTTGTCAAAACCCACCTCGGTTACGACCACACGAATCCTTCTCTCCTTCAACGCTTTCTCGGCTCCTCGCAACACATTCATGTCGTATCCTTCTGTGTCGGTTTTGAGGATATCCACCGTCGTCAATCGATTCGCCTCCATGAACTGATCAACGGTTTCAACCTCTATATACTCATACTGTGTCTTGTCGGCGATCCAGGTCTCGTTGTTGGCGAGGGAGTTCCACTCGCTGTTGGGTTTAACCGGAACGATTCAGCTTGAAAGCAGGGCGCACCGTTTGGCGAGCTTGGAGATATGAAACCTTCTCAAGCGATTGGGCCTCAGCCAGAGGCGGACCAAACGGTGCGGCTGCAGATTGACACAGCGACGGGGTGCCCGTCCATCCGGATCGGATTCACCGACCAGCGCCTGACCGCTCACGGCGGGATGGTGCTGTGGTCGCATTTCCTGCACCAGAAGCGCTTCCGGCACGAACTGACCCAAGCGCTACCGCACGATCCGACCAGTCCCAACGCCTATGTGCCGACCGACATCGCCTTGGGCTTTGTGGGGGGTGTGCTGTGCGGCGCCGACAAGCTCTCCCGGGTCGCCTGGCTGCAAAGTGATGCCGCCGTGGCCGAAGTGCTGGGGATCGAGGCGGTTCCCAGCCAATCCACCCTGAGCCGTTTCTTCGCCGTGTTTACCCAACCCGCCAACGACCGACTGGCCCGGCTGCACGGATGGGCGGCGGGCAAACTGCCTTCCGCCAAGGGAGGCTATACCTTGGATTTGGACTCGTGGGCGCTCCTGCACAAGGACGGAGAGCAGGAAGGGGTGGCCCCGGGCTACACCAAGCAAGGGCTCAAACCCTGCCACCGTCCGCTGATCGCCGCGGTGGCCGAAGCCAAGCTGGTGGTCAACTTCTGGCTGCGCCAAGGCAACAGCGTCTGCGCCAATGGGGCGGCCAACTTTCTGCGAGCCACCTTGCAAGGGTTGCCTGCGCATATCCGCATCGGGCTGCTGCGGGCCGACACCGGGTTTGCCGACGAAAGCGTCCTGCGCGCCGCCGAGGAAGCGGGCTTGGCCTTCATCGTGGTGGCGCGTCTGACCAGTCCCGTGCAGAAGTTGTGTCGGCACGCCGACACCCACTGGCAGCCGACCGAGGTGCCGGGGTTGGAGGTGCAGGAGATCGAGGGCCAGCGACCGGGACGGCGCCTGATCGTAATCCGACAGCGCATCGTCCAGCGCCCAGAGGCCGGCGGCAAGACTCTGTTGGATCTGCCCGGTTATCGCTTTCAAGCCCTCGGGACCAATCTGCCGCAGAGCGTCAACGCGCTGGGCGTTTGGCGGCGTTACCTGGGCCGGGCGGACGTGGAGAACCGCATTAAGGAACTGGGGGCGCAGTTTGGGATCAAGGGGCTGTGTTGTCAGAGCTTCTGGGCCACCGAGGCCATGTATCACCTGGCCATCGCCGCCTACAACCTGTGTGTGCTCTTGCAGCGACGGCTGGGGCAGTTGGAGAAGATCGAATTGAACACGCTGCGCTGGCGGCTCTTTGCCCGGGCAGCGGTCTGGAGCCGGGCCCGAGGTAAACCCACGCTCAAACTGGCCGTGCACGGCCACGCCCAGCGCGCCTGGTGGCGCGAAATCCTGAGCAAACTCACCGCCTTACCCAACTGCCATGCAGTTGGCTCTTTGAGCGCATGAACCCTGCTCCCAGCCCAGAAATGAAGCGTTCTTCTGCATCGTTCCGGTTTAAGGTAGATCTTCTTCCGCTCAACTCGCTGTTGACCCATCGCGATCCTGACAGGTACGATATTAGCCTGGCCGCCGACATTCTTCCTAAGCACTTCATAGGTGGAAGTGATAGGTTCAAATGCCCATACTCTCGCTTGCGGGAACACGGAGAGTGCGAATCGTGAGAAGTTTCCAACGTTGGCTCCGACATCAAAGACCGTTCGTATTCCGCCAGGTATCGAAGCTGCTGCCTTAACCAGATAGGCCCTCATGAAAGTGTCCTCGGGGAAGAAGAGAATGTTCTTTGTCCTGCAGATTTGGAATCCGAGTTTCTCCAGGCTCTTATGAATAAGCTGTTTCACGAAAGCGGTCACGGATCGGTCCTCACAGGCTGTGACTGCTTCAAAGACTACAACTGCCACTTGCGCGGGATGGGCTGAACCACCAGAATCCGAAGGCAAAGCCAAGACCTGCCTGAGCGATGCTGGGAATTCTGCTCCATTTTCGAGTATATCATGCTTGCTCCTGCCTGGCCGTCGGCGACAGTGAGAGAACCTGGGTGATGTCAGGAACTTAGGGTCCTCAGGAGGTCATTGAACATCCCCAGAATCTTCTCACTTCTTGCGAACCGCTGTGATTGTCTGAAGTCGGGGTATTTCGCCAGGATCCTCTCCGCTGAGCCGTAGGATTCATACAGATGTCCGAAGCGGGGCCGAAAGCGAGCGAACTGCGGGAACTCGAGAATACGCAGGTGGAAATAGATCGTGTTGAGCGGCCAGTATCCCCAATGGCTGACATCCGGAACCTGTCTGCCGGTGAGATACGAGCTTCCCCCAATGTGATGGACTATTGTGTCCGCACCCGGCACCACCCGGAATTGCTCGCCATCCAGAAACGCGGCCAGCCAATGCTTCTGGAGGGTGTCGAAGTAGGCCTTCGCAGTATCCGGAAAATATGGCTCCCGGACTCCCTGCGCCCTGAGGCGATCCCCGAGTGGCTTCGGGTCGGTAGTGATATCAGGGTGCACTCCATAGGCTTGCCGGCGGCAATAGCCTTGTTTGTTGATCCGCACGAGGTAGGTTTCCGGCATCCAGCCGCCAAGCTGGTGAATGGGTTTGCGGAACGGCGCGACGGCATATTCCGCGCCGGATTCGAAGCAGAGCTCATTCCACCAGGCCGGGTCCGTCACGAAACAGTCGGCATCCTGGATGCAGAAGTCGCCACGGCTGGCCTCCTCGCAGAGCCGGACGACCTCAGCATGAGAAAGGAAGGTGCTGGGGTTGCCCTGGAAACTTGCCTTCAATCTCACCACCGGAGTGCCGGGGGCTCCTCCCCGAATCCATTCTACATCCCCCGGAGAAAGCCCGTTCCCAGCAATCACGTGCGCAATGCGGGGATGGCCGTGCCGAACCGCCAGTGGCGCCAAATGCATGTCTAGAGGCGACGCAATCACGAAGACTGGCAGGCGTCCGTCGCTCCGTAGCGTCGCGGCCACAGAATGCAGGCGGCAGTGGTTGACCCAGTGTAGCGCCTTTGATCTCGTCGCTCGCAAAAAGGGGAGCATGCTAATCTACTGTCTCCGAGCCTAGAAACGTGAGGCCTGCACGTCGGTAAACGCTGCCCAACGGAACTCCTCCAATGCTCCACGTACCACTAGCCGTGAAGATTCTTCCTGAACGACTTCTCTCGCACATGGCGCCAAGTCAGCGATGCAATGCGGCGAAACACAGCGGGGCGACGGTCGAAGCGCAGGACTTCGCGACAAAGCCGAAACCATCCAGCCACACCATTGTGATGAATTACCTTAGGAATATGGCTGCTGAACCAGAGCGCTAGGTCCAGGGCGCGCGCCTTGTGCACGGGTGCGACTACTCCTTCTGGCAGGTAGCCATCCACAATGTCGAACATCAGCCGCTGGATCCGGCCCCTTGTCCCCTGCAGGATGCTCCGGGAGGAATTATTTCCAGCGGAGGTTCGATACTGGGCGCGGGCGGTCGCACAGAAGCCCACGGGGTAACGGCTGCTGATGCGAATCCACATCTCCCAGTCCTCGCTGCAGTCCAGGCGACGGTCAAACCCGCCGAGCGCTTCGTAAACGTCCCGGCGAACGACCATCGAAGGGGTTTGAATGCGCTGCGCCTGAGCGATCTTGGGCAGCCAATTGTCCAGGAGGCCCGTCTCCTCCAGCTCTCTTCCCGTCTTCCCCACCACCCTCCCTGCTTCGTCTATGTAGTCCGACTCGCAGAAGAACGCCCCAGCCTCCGGAAACTGGCGAAAGGCCCGTTCCATTTCCCGATAGAACCCCGGCAGAACAAGATCATCCCCATGCAACTGGTGGACAAGCTGACCCCGGCAGGCATGCAGACCTGTCTCGTAGTTCCTGACCTTGCCGACATTAGTCTGTTGCCGGAAGAACCTCGCCCTGTTGCCGGCTATCCGGTCAACGACCGCCGCCGGATCGTCCTGATTAGAGCAATCGTCTATGACCATTATCTCCATGTCCGCCGGCCCGGGATCCTGGCCGAGCACGCTTTGCAGCGTCTTTTCCAGAAACGCGGCGCAGTTGTAGCAGGGAATGAGAACGCTCCAGCGCGGACGTTGCACCCCTTCGGGCACCGGCTCAATCCGGGCGTGGTGTTCGTCAATAAACTGAGAATACTTAAGCACCTGGTGGCCTAGTCGGGTATTCCAAGGCTCGAGGCACGGAGAACTGGCTGCGGGCGTGCAGCTAGGGACATGGCTTCGGACGGTTAGCGAAAAGTTCCTTTGGAGTCATCGAAGCTACTGATGCGTAGTCCATTGCTATTCGCTGCTTGCGGCTCGTGTCTATTTCATAGAGGCCAATCTTTCGATAGAATCGGGGCGCGAAACCTGGCGACCGCAAGCGGTAATGAAGGGAGCGAAGAGGGCGCCATTTCGGCCGGCTGCCTCCAGTCACGATTTTGGAAAGGCCTTCCGTGACGAGGGAGCAGTCGAAAAACGCCTGCGCCAGGTTCCCCGGATTTTCCTTCGACTCCCTCTCGCTCTTGTGGGGTGGCACATAGTGAAGCGGCAGCGCACATCCCACGAGAGGAATGTCTAAGAGGGTCGGGCTAAATCGTCGCAAGACATGAAAGGCGAATTCGTACTTGGCGCCCGCAAGGTTGTGTTTGCCGGCAATGCAGGCCGCCTCGTTCACCGGATCCAAAGAAAGCAGCAGCAATTGGAGGGAGGGGAAGATCCGGCGGGCGAAGAAGCGATTCAGGCCGACCGCGCCGAGAAGGTCGAATCGCTTATAGTTGTCTGTTCCCCACACGGTGGGAGTTTTCGGGATCCAAACCGAGACGCAGAAATCATTTGAGTTCCAGTCGCCTTGGGCGATACGGAAGCAACGCTGGTAATCCTCGAGCGTTCTCGGGTATGAACCCGCCCAGTTCCCTCGTTCATCTCTTCTCGGTTCGTGCCGGTCGTGCCTGACACCGATGGCACTGGCGAGTCTTTGTGCGATTTCGACATCGGGATGGTTGGCTTCTCCGCCCGTTCTCGCAGTAACGTTGAAGAAGAATTTGCGGCGAAAATGGTCGAGGATGGCGAAACTTAATCTGGAATCCAATCCGCCGGTAAGGTTGATGTCAATGTTCTTGCCTGCGAATTTACGCAACAGCTCGCCACAATAACGCTCAATCGCCGCCAAAGTGCGCTCATAGAAGGCGTCCTTTTTGTTTAGGTAGAGGCTTTCGAGCCCGGTATCGTTGACTTGATACGGTTTGCGTTGGATGTGCAACGAGCCGCCTCGGATTTGAACTGTGTAGTGCGGCATCAGACGTCTGACGCCCACTACGAAGGTGCCCTCCAATTGGGTTCGCGGTCCCCACTCGCGGGTGATGCACTCGTAGACAAAGCGGTAGTCGTATATCTCGGCCAGAGCGGCCGAAGCCAGACTCGGAACAGCCAGCAACACCAGGGATATCTCACTGGCCAGAACAAGGCATCCTGCATCTTCGTAGGCAAACAACTGATGAAAAGACATCTTGGGTCTCTGAACGCTGCCATTTCCATCGCCATCCCATGCTACTCTGAGGTAGTCCCCTGTCAGCTGGCCTGAAGCCTGCTCGTCCTTGATACAGCAGCCTTTTGTGAGCGTATAACCATCTTCACTGGTGGTGAGAAATGAAGCCGGCTCCTCATAGACGGGATTGTCGTACAGATACAGGTATGCCGTGAACCGACTGTGACTGGCTACGTGAATCCGATCGGCTGGGGTGGAGGGAGCGGTTCTGGTCGCCAAGTCCGGATCGACAGACTCCGGCGCATGAGGTGGCGTGCGACGAACGGTTCTCTTACGAAACTTAACGAGGAAATGCATCGTTCGACTTCCGCGTCCCTGTGGCTCCACTGATCATTCCAATAGAGAGCTGTGTTTGAAGGGTAGTCTACTTGGCCGCCAGCCTTTGGCGCGCCTTCTGGATTCCCCTGCGCAAAAACTGGGCAAAACCGTGCTGGAGGACCGGCAGCCAAACCCTGCGCCCGCCCAAGCCGGTTTGCAGCATAGCGCCCACCATCCAACGCGCCTCAGCCAGCGAGAAACCACAGAGATAATCAGCCAGGTCTTTGGCCTGACTCCGAATGAAGCCATCCCGCATCACTTGCAGCTCGCCGTTCGCCCACACCCCGGACTGCGCCAGGATCAGGTAGGCTTTGATCCAGTCGCGATACATCGCTTTAGACATTTGTTTGCCGGAGCCAGACGCGCTTGTCTCCCGCCGGCGGATCCGGCATTCCACCGTTGGCGAGTGAACAAAAGGTGTTCTTTTCCACAAGCAGAGGTAGAGCAACCAGTCTTCGTTGCAGACCAGATCTTCCCTGAACCCCCCCAGCGCGAGCAGCAGGGCTCGCCGAACGCACAAGGACGGCAGCGGGAAGTAGCAGCCGCGCAACAATTGCGAGTTGGCTTCCTGGGGTTCCGGGCCAGGCCAGGTGAAGTTGCGTATGGAATGATACAACCGGTTTCCGCCCAAGTCGCCTTGTCCGACAAAGGCGCCGGCCTGCTCGTGGCAACGGAAGGCGTCATGAGCGTGCGCGAGATGTTCCGGCACCCAGAGGTCGTCGCTGTCGAGAAAAGCCACAAACTCGCCCCTGGCCTGCTGAATGCCCAGGTTGCGCGCGCCGCCCGGCCCCATATTCTGCGAAGGTTCGACACGGATGCTCTGACAGCGACCAGGAAACCAGCCGGCACACCCCTGGAGGACTTGCCAGGTGTTGTCCGTGGAGCCGTCATCCACCACGATCACCTCAAAGTCCTGAAACGTCTGCGCCCGGACGCTGTCCAGTGCGTCCGCGATAAAACCGGCGCTGTTATGCGCAGGAATAACGACGGAGAAGCAGGGCGCCGAGTTTCGCGATGACGCGACGGACTGCCGATCCTGCAAACTAGCCGACGGGATCATGCTGTCTGGAGGGAAGAAGCGCCTATGTGCGACGCAAGCGCATCAGGGCTGCTTTGATCGGACCTCTTGCGAAAGCAGGTGTCAGGCAACGTATCGCGTACCCAGGAAAGCTGGGATGAACCAGCAGCGGCGGTAGCCTCCGGATGGCCCGGCAGGCCAGTGCCAGGCTGAGTCTGCGTTGGGCGTAGATGCGGTTTCTGGCCTCACCCCAAAGCGCCTTGGCCAGCCTTCGATTGAATCGCCGCACGGTATGAGGCTCTTCGGCCTTTCTCGCAACGCCTTCAAGGTTCATGGCGAGCGCCACGGCTGCCTGACAATCCGTATCCACGTCCAAGCCACCCCAAAGGAGGAGGATCAACTCGCGCGCATCGCGCTCGCTGATCGGGCGCTCCAGGTAATCCGTCAGCGATTCGCTCGCGACGAAAAAGATCCTGGCCACATGGTTGTCGCCCCGCCCCGTGGTGGAGCTCGAGTGACGGCGATACGCGACGAGCGGGGTGGGTAGATTGGCAAAACGGGTTGCTCGGGACAGCCGTGCCCAAAGATCGTAATCCTCGGCCCCCACATCAAAGCCTTGCCGGTAACCGCCGGAGCCTATCAGGGCCTCGCGGCGATACATTGTTGTCGTATTATGAATGCACGGGCCAAGCTTCAGGAAGAACCTGATCTCGTTGTCGGTCAAGAGGAGGTCTTTGGATGTGCCTTGCCTGCGGTCATATTCGTCAATGTAATGCACCGCCGCGCCGACCACGCCGACATCCGGGTGCCGCTCCATGAAGCGAACCTCTTCCTCCAGGCGCCCCGGGTAATGAATGTCATCGGCGTCCGCCACCGCGACTAGGGACGCGGAACACTGCTGCAGGCAACGGTTCCTGGTATAGACGAGGCCCCGGTTGGTTTCGTTTCGCAGCGGCTTGAGCCGGGCATCCCCTCGCGCGTGGCGAGTGATGATCTGCCAGGTGTCGTCGGTGCTGCCGTCGTCAACGACGATGAGCTCATAATTCGAAAAGGTCTGCGCGCTCAGGCTAGCCAGGCTGGACCCAATGAACCGGCTGGCGTTGTAGGCAGCCATGCAAACGCTCACCATGGGACTCAGTTGCATCTCAAGAGCGTGGTGCGGTGCCGGAGCCTGAAACTGGAGTTCGGCGCCCCGCCAGCCTCCTGACACGACGCAACAGGGCGGAGGCCCCCAACGCTATTCGCACGGTGTTGCTGGCCATTAATCCCTCGTACTTGTCTTTGAAATCAACCAACCCTTCGATTGTTTCATGCTGATGCTCCAGCGCATCCACCACCGCGGGGTGGAACACGGCCTTTTGGGCTTTTCGCCGTTCGCCCCGCAACAGTGCCGCATTTCGGACGTCGCTGCTCATCCCATGAACATTGTCATACACGCAAAGAATCTGATGAATGACCTGGTATGAGCATCCGGCCGTGAAGAACGCCCTTAGGAACAACTCATAATCCGCAGCCAATTTGTGCTCCTCGCTGTATAAGCCAAGGTGTTGGACCACGCTTCTTCGGTGAAAGACCGCCTGGTGGGCAATGTAGCCCAAAACAAGCACCTCCTGGGGGCTTCGGTTCAAGGCCCAGATCTCAGAGCCGTCTCGCTTGACCAGCTGAGCATCGAAGAAAATGAAGTCTTCTGAAAAGCCGCGTCTAAAAGCACCATCCAGCGTCTCGGGGGAATACAGGCTGTCGCCAGCATTCAGGAAGAGGACATATTCCCCCTCCGCCATGCGTATGCCCTTATTCATGGCGTTATAGACGCCTGAATCCTTTTCAGACACCCATTTGGTAATCCGTGCGGCGTGAGCGGTTATGACATCGCGGCTGCCATCACTGGAAAGCCCATCCACCACGATGCTTTCAAAGTCTTGGTTGGTCTGGGCAAACACACTCTGCAAAGTCCGTTCCAGGCCGGCTTTGTTGTTCAGGTTGACCGTGATGATGCTCAGGCGCATATCAAAGCCCCGCAACGCCCTCGTGGGTCGGCAAAACAGGGCTCCTTTCCTTTGACAGGTCTTGCGCCGCGTTGCGTCGCCGGTAGAGTTCCACTATCGGGTCGGGCGTCCCGCCAAGCCGGAACAGCTGCCGCACGCGGCGGCGGGCTTCGTGGATCAGGCGGCGCAGAGAGAAGTAGCCCCAGAGGCTTGCCGGGTGGAAAGCGCGGCGGTTTAGCGCGAGAATTGCCCGCAAGTGCCAGTTAGAGTAGCCGAACTGATGCGCCTTCCTGAGGCTGGCCAAGGCCCTCCGATAATCGCTCTGCGTCGAAAACTCAGCAGCGAAACGTGCATGCGTCAGCATCAACCATCCCCGGAGGAATGCGGCTTCATGAGCATACTGCGGCCCGGCTTTCAGGATTGTTGCCAGAATAGCCTCGCGCGCGGGGTAGGAGGCTTGTTCGTTGGCTTCGGTGGGCGTGATGCGGTCTCCATTGTGCTCAATCGCTAAGTGGCCCACTTCTTCCAGAAACACCCCGCGGCCGCCGTGCAACTTCAGGCGGGCGAAGTACTCCACTTCGTCCCATCCTTTGAGCGATTCATCCCAAGGGCCCACTTCCTGGCATACGGAACGCCGAATCAGGGGGGCGTTCGTGTCGAAATGGTAGGTCAAAAAGAACAGGCCGTCGTACGCGGTCCAGGGCCGGCCATGCAGCCCCAGCGTGTTTCCTTCGCCGTCAACGCGCTTGCCCTGAACATAGCAATACGGCGCGCCCGTCGAGCGCAGGCATTCAACTTTCCGTTGCAGGGTCTTCGGGAGCAGCCGGTCATCCGAGTCCAGGAAGTTGATGAACTCCCCCCTGCTCTCGCGCAGGCCCCGGTTTCTAGCCGCGGCCGCTCCCCGGTTTTCCTGCCGGAAGCAGCGCAGGGAGAACTGTGCATCCAGTTTTCGCCCCCACTCCGCCACAGCACGCCCGGTATCGTCCGTGGAGCCATCGTCCACCACCAGGCATTCGATGGGGCGGTAGGTCTGGGCCAGGACGGAGTCGAGGGCGGCGGCGATGAAGCCGGCCCGATTGTAGGCGGGAATGATCACGCTGACCAGGCCCGGGACGGCCGCCGCGGGCATAAACTCCCCGTTGGTCTCACGAGGGCTCATGTCACGAGGGGGGCGCTCATGAGCGAGACGCCTCGCTGCGCGCAGCGTCAATTTGCTCCTGGAGGCATGCAAGGTGCCGTTTGAGCCCGAAGCGGGCACGAATATGTCCCCTCGCGCTTGACCCCAGTTGCCGGCACAATGCCTTATCGCTCAGAAGCGTCTCCATGTGCTTGCTCATGGCAGTCACGTCACGCTCCTCCACCAGAAAGCCTGTCTGACCATGGAGCACAACGTCTGCTATGCCCGCATGCCGGGTTGAAACCACGGGCAGTCCGGCGGCCCCAGCCTCCAAAATTGCCACCGGCGTGCCTTCGGCATCACCATAGGACGGGGTGACGGAGTGTTGCACAAAGCAACAGGCTTGGCCAAACAGCGGCAGGCTCTGCTCGTGCCGTAGCGCTCCCGGGAAGGATACTTTCGATGCAATGCCCCACGCACGGGCCAGGCTGATGCAGGTCTCCCGGAGCGGTCCGTCCCCAACCATGACCAGGGTAGCGTCGGGAAACTGCTCCAGGACGTGTTTGAAGGCGAGCAGCGTCAGATGGGGGGCTTTGATATCGGTGAAACGCCCGACGGCCAGAAAGGTGCTGCGGTAGTCGGATTTGCTGTCGTAAAAGTAATCTCGCGGGCCGTACGGATTGTAAACAACGCGGTCCGGGTCTGCTCCTAATTCGGCGAGTTGGGCACTCATGAACCTGGACACGCTGATAATGCGAAAGGCATGCTTGAACATCTCCCGGTAGCGCTCGCGGAACGGCCCGACCTCGGGCAGGCGGTGGGCGTCATGACCGTGAAAATGGACGATCAGCGGGATCCGCAATGCGCGGGCATGAGGGCATATCTGCGCCCCGTAGAATCCGTATTCGGCCAGGATGACATCAACATCATGCGTCCTAAGAAACCCCGAGATATAGTCATGGACCGAGGCCGGGGACAAGGCGCGCGGTAAGATCAGCCTCTCATAGAAGTAATGCGGCAGCAGCTTGGCCAGCTTCTTCAGCCAGCGCTTCGAGCCGTAGAAGTATCGAATCTGGCGATTGTTGAAGCCGTAGTCGGGATAGTCCCCGTTCAGCACCACTTTCGGACCATTGAGGAACTCAATGTGCGCCTGGATGAAGGTCTCGCTGACCGCATTCTGATTCGGGCTGATGACACAGAGTGTGCCCATGCAGTTACGTCCTTGTCTCCTTTGCCCGCAGCAAGTGGCGCTTAAGGGGCGCTACGGTCTTGCGGGCGCGGCGGTAAAGGCGAAGGTAAAGTGGCGGAGGAGGGGGTGAGCGAAAATCTTCGCAGGCCAGGCCCGGATGGATCGGAGGCAATCTGAACCGCTTGGGTATCCTGATTGGGCGCTGCGGGCCGCTCGCTGCATGCAAGTGCCGGAGCAGTTCGGCCCATTGAGCGGCGCACGCGCGAATCGAGTAGCTGCCTTCGATTCTTGCTCGGGCCGCCCGGGCGAGGCGGTCCCAGAGCCCGGACTCGCAACGCAGCCGCCGGATGGCATTCACAAAGCCTTCCGCTCGGTCCTCAACCAGGAGACCGGTCACACCCTCTTCCACCAACTCGGGCACACCGCTCCGAATCCGCAGGCAGACGGGCACGCAACCGCACGCCATCGCTTCCATGACCGCCATAGGTGTGCCTTCGTAGTCCGAGAGGAGTGCGATGACGTGGCAGTCCAAAAGGAATTTCTGAATTTCTTCACCGCTCACGCGGCCGGCGATGCGTACTGCGGGGGCGCCCTCCTGTGCCAACACCTGCTCGACCTGGGGCCGGGCGGGTCCATCGCCGAACAGGACGGCTTCAACGCCCGGTATTTCCCTGGTAGCGCGCGCAAGGGCGCGGGCCGTTTCTGAAATCCGTTTCTGCTGTTCCACCAGCCGGCCCACATAAGCGATGCGGAGGGTTTCGCGAGGTGGCTGGGCAATCGCTTGCGGCACGGGCGTGCCAGAAGGAATCTTCCGGACTTCGACGGCCCTTGGTTTCCGCTCGATCACTTTGTACTTGAGATACTCCGAAACGCACACGATCGCGGAAACCCGGTAATCACAGCTCCCGCAAACGAAACGGTCCGTTATGCCTGCGTAGAACGGATCGTCGGAGCGCAGTATGCCGACCGTTGGAATGCCACTCTGCTTTAGATACTTCCCGGCATAGAAAGCCGGCACGCTCAGGTTGGGGACAAAGATATTCGGCGGCTGCTCCTGCATGGCTGAGAGCAGCCACCTCATATTGGTTTCTGTGTCCCGGTAGTTCGCTGCGGTGAATTCCAGTCCGTTCCGTTTCAGGGCTTGATAGACCACACCGTCTGAGAGGTTCTGCCAGCCGAGCAGTCGTATGCGAACTTTGAAGCCCAGTTTCTGCACCTCCAAAGGGAAACGAGAGATCCACACGTAGGGCCCGCCCACGGCGTCCGGCGCGTCATGCGCCACGATGTCAACGGTTAGCCCCATCTTGCCGGCCGGAAATAGCCGCACCAGAACCACACGAGCCGGTGTGTATTGTACACGTCTAACCGGACGTGCGTTTCCTGCGAATCTGGCATCTGGACAGCAGCCGAACTGGCTAGGACCACAGGTTCTCCTCAGCCACTTGCCGTACCGGCCCCGAGGCATAGGTCCGGAGCATGTCATTAAACTCGCTCGTCCTTGCCGCCAGACCTTCCGCCGGCCATGACTCTGCATCCAGCAGCGGCTCAATTGCTTCCATGGTGTCGGAGGATGGGCTCTGCACGAAGAGGCAACGGTTCTCAATGCCAAGACGCTTAAACAGGTCCCGAATTTTCGAATCCGCACCCGACGTTTGATGCCGATAATCCACGGCGATCACCGGCACCCTGTTCTGGATGGAAAAAACGGCGCCGTGAAACCGATCGGTAATAACGACCCGGGCGAAGGCAGTAGCAGCGGCAAATTCAAGAGGCCCGATGCTCTCGGAAGACAAATCCGCGTCCAACCCGGGTTGGGAACCCGTGATACCCACAACCCGCATCCCCTTCTTCCTACACAGAGCGAGCAATTGGTTCAGAACGTTGCTTTTCGTTGCTGACACTACCAGCGCTAATGGTTTTCCGGGTTCAAGCCCGGTGGCCCGGAGGCATTTGCCGAACGCATCGCGAGCCGCCGAAAGATCCGCCCGCAGAGAGAAGGTCGGGTCTGGCAACCAGTGGCATTTGGGGGCGGCCTCGGGGCAAACCGAGATCACAAACGCCTCGGTGCGCGAGTCGCGAACCGACAGTAATTCAAAGTTCCTCAGCGCTTTGCGGATTCGCCGTCTGTGCGAGGCTGGAACCAGGCAGAGGTGGTCCTTGTCGCTGATGCTGGACGCGAGTGAAACGCAGGGCAAGCCGAGCTTCGCTGCGTCCGGCCAGTAAATGTTCGGGAAGGGAGGCGCCCAGGGGTTGTCCTGAACAAAGTGCCGGAACGGCCAGCGCCCATTCAGGCGGTAGTCCAGTCGCCACAGTTCGTCACTGCCGACGACCACAAGGTGAAAATGCTCGCGGAGATAACGAAAGACCGGTTCCGGGGTTGGGGTCCGAAAGGTCTCCTTTGTCCGAGTGAGTCGGGTTTCAAAGAAGGAACGCAGGGCGCGCTCCCGCTCGTTCTCTGGGGGACGGAAAGCGACCTCTTCCTTTGCCGGGCTTCGCCAATCAACAATCTCAACCTCAGCGCCCGGGATACATTCTTTCAGGAGTTCCTGGGTGGCGTACGCCTGCAGGAGCGTGCCCTCGTTGTACCCGTAATGGTACGTGATCAGCGCGATTCTCACAGACGGGAAGCCAGTGAAAGATTATTCCGTTGTGGGGTTGGCTCGCGACCTTATCACGCAAGCAGGCGTGCCTACGGCAACCGACATCGGAGGGATGGTCTTTGTCACAACGGATCCCGCGCCGATCACCGTTCCCCGGCCAATGGTTACACCAGCGACGACTATGGCGCCTGCCCCGACCCAGACATCATCCTCAACAACAATTGGCTGATGCCGGAGCCCCTGATGGTGGATTGGGACCGTGCCATCGGCGAATATGTGGTTCGCACCAATCATCATCACATGGGAGGCAATGCGAACGTGATTGCCGATCAGAATACGACCGTCCGGCTGATCGCTGCTGCCATATCCCACCAGAATGGAGTACATCTGAAGGGAGCAGTGGTCTCCGAGCGATACATTTCCCTGAATGACCGCCCCATCGGCGACGGCGGTCCCCTCCCCTATGTGAATGTATCCAGAGCGCGGATGGATCCTGGCTCCTGCATGTATCCTGCAGGAGCGCGCCAGACTGACACGTTGATGCCGCAGCGCGAGACGACGGCCGAGCCAAAGCGTGAAGCGCTGGCCCCATGTCAGGCCCTCAGGCATGCTTAGTCCACCATCGAGAATGTTCCAAGCGCTCACGTGTCATCGCTGCGCGTCCCTGAATCTCCCATGACAATGGCCTTCGCCCGCTACCAGACCTCGATCTCAAGCTGACAGGTTTTTCGCTTCAGGCGGTGCGCGATTTGAGCTGTCTTGATCAGCGTCCAGACCTGCCAGGGTTTTGCGTTGCCCATGTTCAAAATACAATTTGTTGTCTTGGGAGCAAACATCGCTCCGCCGATTCTCATGCCCCGCAATCGTTCCATAAGAGAAAAGTCGCACTCGCTGAACACCGAACCTGCACTCTTGTGCTTACGATAACACTTGTCGGCTCCTGCTTTCAAAGACTCCTTGCGAATCAGGTCGATGGCCGCTTTTTCGATGCGTTGGTAGCGAAAGGTGGCGCCCAGGATGACCAGATCCTTACGTTTGTGGAATACCGACTTGCGATAGCCGAAGGCACACTCTGCGCGGGTCATCTGACAGATCTGGCGACCATCAAATACCTTGCATGATTCCAAGCTATCCGAGATTGAAACGCCGAGGGTTGTGCGAGCCGCATTCATATAAATGGCCCCCCCAAGAGTCGCAGGGATAGTGAAGAGCTCGACGGGCGCCCGCAGTCCTTTGTCCGCGCAAGCGTTAATCAGGCTTCTGATATCTACCGATGCACCGGCTTCCACGAGGCCATCGGCTGAGATGCTGTATGCTGAAAGCGCATCTCTCGTCAGAATGACGGGCTCTCGTATCTTCCGGCGGGAGATGAACAGATTGGAGCCATTACCGAGGATCCGACACTTCGTTCCTTTCGATTTGAAGGCTGCGACCAGGTCCAGCAGTTCTTTCTCCGTCTCGGGAATCAACAGCCTTTCTGCAATTCCCCCGATTCCTAGCGTGGTCAGGGGGGCGAGCGGGTGCGAACGGTATTCGATCATTCTACGCCAGGAGACTGGCCCCCGCACGGCAGGACACCATCATGCCAAAGTGGTAACTTGACGCGCCCTCGAGGCCTGACTTCAAGGCGAAGCTTTCGACCCCGGTATAACGGAGAATTGGATCACGGTACGTGGCCCCGTACAAAGCGAGGTTAATCGTATATTCTCCATCACGCAGCATGAGCGGATCGGTTCTGATTCGAACGGTAGTCTTGCCGCAAATTTCGACGTCCTGCTCCAGGTTCGACTGCGCGACGACTGCGGATTCACCCTCCGCGATACCGATCACAACATGATGAACAGTAACAGATTCCGTTGAGGTGACTTCCAGCTCAAGGGCCAGCGCAGAGCCATAGCGTGTGGGTGGGTTGAATGTGAGAATTCTCGCGGACGTGATGCGGGGGCTGAGAACCAGCGCTTTCTGCTGCTGCTGCTGCTGCGGCAGCGACCGTTCGTATTCTGCCAGCACCACGTGAGTTGGTCCGCATCCCTTTTCCTTCCCATGATCGAGCCAGAGGACCCGATCGCAGAGTCGCCTGATGTGAAGCGCCATGTGGGAGACAACAATGACGGCGGAGGACTTCATCAGCTCTCCCAGACGCCGCTCGCACTTGGCTCGAAAAGCTGCGTCGCCGACGGCGAGCACTTCGTCAAGGATAAGCACATCGGGTTGTATGAGGTTGGCCGCGACGGAGAATCCCAATCGGACCTGCATCCCGGAGGAGTAGGTCTGCACTGGCGCATCAATGAACTCGCTGATCTCGGCAAAATCTATGATATCCTCCAGCTTCGAAGTAATCTCCCGCCGCGTAAGCCCCAGCACCGCGCCATTCACATAGATGTTTTCTCGCCCGGTCAGAATGGGGTTGAATCCGGCCCCGAGGGCGATGAGCGCCCCCACCCGCCCGCGCATTGTAATGCGCCCTTGATCCGGTTTCATCAGGCCATTCAGTAACTTCAGGAGTGTGGTCTTGCCCGCGCCGTTGGACCCAATCAGGCCGAGGCATTCTCCGCGGCGGAGCTCGAAGGAAACATCATCAACGGCCCAGAATTCGTTCTCTCGAAGCGCCGGGCGGCGACTGCGGGATGATCCGATCGGGGTGGCATCCTGTCGCGCGAACGGGCCCAGTTGCGACAGGATGTCCTGGACGCCATACCACAGCGACCGCTTCAGACTACGGCAGAATTTCTTGCTGACGTGCTCGGCGTGGACAAGGATTTCGGTGTCGCTTGGGCTGGACATGCGAGGTGGGAGTCGGGAGGGCAGGTCAGGCGCCACTGCGCTCGATCACGATGGGCATGGTAATACGGAACAGCAGCCACCCAGCCATAAGGGCCAGCAGTGCCAGGCCAGTTACGACCAGGAAGCCGCCAAGGTGGTTGGCCGGGGCGGAGCTAAGCCAGTCCCGAGTGGTAATGATTATCGGGCTGGCCGGGTTCCATTTCGCCAGCCAGGCCCCCAATCCGCGTGCCGGCGGTGGATAGACGACCGGCGTGAGCAGCATCCAGAAGGGGGAAATCACCCCCAGCGCCCGGCCGACATCCGAGTACAGGATGGCCAACGGGTTGAGGAGCAGGCCCAGGCCCATCCCCAGCATGAGGAGCGCGGCAACACCCACGGGAAACAACATGAGCGACGGGCCCAGCGGCACTTTGAACCAGAGAAAGACCGGGATGAGCAGCAGGGAGCGAACGCAGAGATTAAACAGCACGTCGGCCAGCGCGCCAAGCAAGAGGGCCTCGCGGGGGAAGTTGATGCGAGATAGGAGTGACCGACCCGAATTGAAAGCCTTGAGCGGCAGGTTTAAGGCATCAATGAATGCCCCCCAGAGCAGAGTGCCGGATAACACGAAGGCGGGGTAAGCAATGGGCGTTTGTCCGATGTTCAGTATGTTCGACCGGCTCAGATAGGTCCAGGTGGCGGTGGTGACGAGCGGCGGCAGGAAGGCCCAGACGTAGCCGAACAGGGACTGGCGATACTGGGCGCTGATGTCCCGCACAAAAAGACGCCAGGCCAACTCGCGCGAGGCCCACAGGTCGCGCGCCATCGCCGCCAGCAAACGCCCGGGGTGGCGCATGGGGGATTCCGGGGTGTAAACCGTGACGGGGAGGGCAGGGCTGACGGAGGGAGGCATGCTCAAAAACTGAAAAGCTGAAATGCTGACAAGCTGAAGGGCGGAGTTTGGGACGGTCAAGATTCAGATATAAGTGATCAGAGGTCCTATGGTCTGCGATCCGTGGTCCCGTCAATACTTGAGCCGGTAAAGGGCGAACTTGACGAATTCGTTCTGGAAATCCAGCAGCTCCTTTTCGTCTGTCCACCAGCCCCGGCACTCTTCCGGCTCGATGCTGGTAACTATGAGCCGTGCCTTGTCACCCAGCGCCCTGTGAAAGGCCCAGCGGGCACGGCGCGAATGAAACGGACCCGTTGGGACCAACAACGATGTGGCGTGCGCTTCCTCAAACCATCGCTTCACGGTCAGTGCCTCTTCGAGCGTGCTCGTAAGGTTGGTTCCCAGGATCTGGATCGCTGCCGCCGGCACGTTGTTCGTGAGGAGAATCCGGCGGACCAGTTCGGCTTCCGGGATGGTGAGGCCCAATGCATCTGTGGCCCGAAGCTCCGAGTTCATTACCAGGACGACGGGCGCCCAGCCCCCGTGATAAAGGCGTGCGGCCTCAAAAGACCGGAACTGCGCGCCGCCGCCCAGCACCACAATGGCATCCGCCCTGGCCGGCGGATCGTTGATCAGCCAGGCATCAGCGGCAGCATTGAGCAGGGGAGCGCGGCACACAAAGATCGCGGAGAGAAGGACTGCGAGACCACAAGACCACAGGACTACGGACCGCAGGCGACGAGATTTAAGCGGGTTCAAACGCTGAAAACTGAAATGCGGAAATGCGGAAATCTGAATATTGCTAAAAAGCCACTCCCGTTTCCTGCTTCCCAATTCACATCGCCATTAAGGGCAGCTTTCGGCTGGCATGCAGGATGGACTGGCAGGCGGCTAAGACTTCTGCCGCGGAAATTCGTTCCAGGCATTCGTTGTGCCGCTCGACACACGCGGTTAATCCGCAGCCCTCGCAATCAACCTGCGAGCGGAAGACGTGATGGCCTCTGCCGTTCGGATACCAGCGCCCCGGGAAATCGCGCGCGGAAAACACGGCGGCGCAGGGCACACCGACGGCGGCAGCCAGGTGCATCGTCCCAGTGTCATTGCCGAGATAAAGGCGGCAACGCTTCAACGCCGCTGCCGAAGACCGCAACGCCAGAACCCCGGCTGCATTGTAGCCACGCCCCCACTCACGCAGCAGCATATCCCCTGCGGGCCGGTCTTCGGGTCCGCCAAAAATGACCGGCCACACATCGCGCTCCGCTACCAGGCTGGCACCCACCTCTGCAAACCGCTCAAGCGGCCAGCGCTTTGCCGGTATCTTGGAACCCGGACCGACTGCAATCCACGGCCGTCCACCGTCTGAGGGGAGACCCCGTAACCAGCTTTCGACCTGCTGTTCTTCAGCCTTGCCCAGGTTCAGGTCGAAAGATCCCGCACCCGAAGACGGCACCGGGACCCCGTCGGCCGCGAGCCGGGCCAGCAGGAGGTCCGCTTCGGAGGGCACGATGGGCAAGGGTTGCCCGACTGCTTTGCTCGGAAACTGCGGGAAGCTGCGCATTCCGAGGAACTGACCGATCCCGGCAGCCGCAAAGAATCGCCGGTCCCGTGCTATTTGGGCCGACGTCCGGGCACTCGGCGCCAGGTAGACCAGAAGGTCGAACGCTTTTCGCCGCATGGTGGTCAGCAACCTTAGCATGCGCCACCATCGAAGCGTCCCCCCAACGCCCGAGGCGTCCACCGGATAGGAGAGAAACTCATCGAAGAGCCCCGCTCCTGCCAGCAGGTCACTTGGAACCACCCAGCCCAGCCTGGGATGGCAGTCGCTCAGCAGCGTCAACCGAGCCTGGCGAAAGTGGCGGCGGATCGCCCACATAGCCGGTAGGGCGACTACTGTGTCACCGAGCTGGCCGATGCGGAAGACAAGGATGCGCTGGGGAGTGGACAATCGGACGAGTGACTATGGAGCTACAGAACCAACCGGAATGCTCAAAGGCAGAAGCGCTGATAAGTCAAAAGGCTGAGCTCCCGACAGCTGCGGGGCAAGACCGGACCACGAAGCGCGGGCTGCAGGACAATGCGACTACCGGGGGACGCTAAACATCGAACGTCGAACATCCGCCATTGAACCTTGATGGGGGCCTTCGGTTCACGGCTGGCGCCGGAGACGGCGGCGGTCGAGCGCCCGCTCGAAGCTGACCAGTTGGCGGAGCAGCGCGTTGTAGCGGGAATAAGCGTTGCCGCCGGTTTGACGCAGCATCCGATAAAGTGCGAGTTCCGCGCTCGCCGGTGCGATGGCAGCCGCCTCGCGGACCAAACCGGCCCGCCGCATCCGCGGGAGGGCGATGACCTCGAGGCAGACCGGGACCGTCCATCGTCCGATTTGCAGGTCCGACAGACCTTCGCGGACGAGGTCCTCGCCGGGCAGTCCTGTGAGCAGATCATTCGGGGCCATAAGCCGGTTGCGGCCCGCAAGACCAAAGCTCCGCCCCGTCAATTCGCAGCGCGCTTTGCGGCGCGCCGATCAACGTCCCGTTCGGCATATCAATAATGTCGCTGGCACCTGCCACGGCAGGCTTGTCCAGTTGCGCGGTTATCCCCCCGCGCCCGTTCCCAAAACTGCTCCGGCTCCCGAAACCGCGTTCCCGTCTAGCCCGGACATTTCATGCCGGCGGGGCCGGAGCGCGGGCATCCTGCCCGCTCCCACGGCCCGAACGGCCTAAGCAGGCAGGATGCCGAGGCTCGGGTCTGCTGGCGTATCGTTGGTGACATGAAATGGGTGGATTAGGCTCCCAGGGTCCGCATCACAACCGGCAGTACCTTGCGCGTCTTCTTTTGCCAGCTCTGGAGCATGCCTACCCGTGCCCGGACCTGTTCCCTTTCTTCGGACGGCAGGTTCTCGACCAGGGCCGCCATGTGGTCAATTCGGTCCAGGCTGTTATCGAGGCGAGTCAGAACCTGGTCCCGCAGAAAACGCATAGCGAGCGTGCGCAATTGAGCGACGGCCTCGAAATGGGTCGCCCGCTGGCCGGGCACATACACCGGCTTGACCGCGCCCAGGTTGCGCAAGAATCGCAGCCCCTGGCTGGTGGAGCCCTTGCTCATGTTCAGACGCTCCATCATCTCCTCCATCGAGAGCGGGTGGGCGGCGGCAAAAAGCAGCCCGTATATCTCGGCAACTGACCTGGGTTGGCCCAAAATGTGTGAAAACTGGACGAAGAGGTCAATGATCTCGACTTCCAACGCGTTCAAAGGCCGGGCCAGCGGCCGTATATTTCGGCTTTCCGGCGGAGGATTTTCGATAGTAGCCGCACGCATAAAAGCAAATCATAGCATAGCGCCCTGATTGTTCAAGTTATTATGAACATATTTTTCCTTATCTCAAACTTGCCTGGCCATGAGGAATCCTGTCCACGGTGCTGCCGTGTTTCGGAAGCCGCCCGGCTTTGCGAACCCCTCATCAGGATTCCATTCCGGCAATAGCGGCGAATTCATTCAGCACCCTGGCATACTCCGCCTCGTCGTTTTCACCATTGCCGCGCCGGATTAGCCAGTCGCGCTCTCTCCTGCGCATTTTCAGCGTAGTCGAGGCGAGCCGGAACACATCATCTGCAATCGGCTAGCGGCGGGAAGCCCTCAATTCTTGCCGAGAATCTGGCCTTTTCGGAGTCCGTTTAGGTGACCGTCGTGGCCGTATTCCTCCATAAACTCCTGCGGGCTAACCCGTTCGGGCTGGAGCCAACGGTCAGAATCGAACTGACGACCCGCGCTTTACGAAAGCGCTGCTCTACCGACTGAGCTACGTTGGCAATCCGGCGCCCGCCCGCCGGGGTGGGGAACACACCGGCGACTTTCTATTTCTAACGGCTTCCCTCCGACAATGCAAGCGCATACTAAAAATGATGCCGCGGTCGTCAGGGGCTTTGCGGCCCACCACCGCCACCCCTTCAAAATAGCCCTTGCGCGAAGGCACCCCGTTCGTCAGCCTTCCCGTATTACCTCGGGGCGGACTTCCAGCCCAAGGAATGGCAGGAAGCCGAACCGCCCCTCGGGGCGATAACAGAAAGACATTTAGAAAAACAACTGGAACAACAATTAGAAAGGACGTTCATTATGAAAATACTCACCTCTCCGCGCACGGGCAGTCTGGGCGCGGAGACCTACTACCAATCCCCTTTCGGCGTGTGCGCCCGACGGCGCACCGTTCCCCGGGACCGACCCTCGGAGCGCAAGGCGGCCGCACGGTCGTATTTCGGGATTTCCTCGCGGGAGTGGGGTCTCAAGCTCAGCGAAGCGCAGCGCGAGCGTTGGAACGCCGCGGCGCTGCACGTCCCCAGCCGGCCCTGGATGGGGCAATACTCCCATCTGAGCGGGCAGCAGTTTTGCGTTCAGATCAACAGCACCCTGCGGGGGCTGGGTCTGGCGCCGGTGGAGGAACCGCCCGCCCCGGTGGTTTTTGGCCCCAATCCCGTCACCGGGCTGGAGATCGTCAATGACGCCGAAGACGAGGTTCGGCTGCGGCTCAACGTCGGAGCCACCCATGAAGACATTATGGTCTTTGGGCAGCCACCGTGCAGTGCGGGCCGGATGAAGCCCCGCCGGGTCTATTACCTGGGCCTGTTGGGCCCAAGCCAAAACGGGCAAAGCGACATCACAGACCTCTATACCGCTCGGTTTGGGCGACCCGCTCCTGGGCAGAAGGTGTTTATCGCCGTGGCTCAGACCCGGAACGGCTGGAAAGGCCAAAGCCGGGTTCACAACGCCATCGTTCCGCCGCCGCCGATGTTGAAATCGCAGCAAGCGGCTGAAACGGCAAGGGTTAAGAAATCGAAGCCCGCCGCCGCCCCGATATCCACCGCCGCCCGCAAGACCGTTCCTTCTCCGTCCTTTCGAGCCATGTACAAGGGGAGTACATCGGAGGCCCGGCAGGGATACACAGAAAATAAGCATGAGACCCCTTTGAGCCTCCTTTGTACACCCGTTGTACACGGCCTAATAGGAGCGTTAGGCTGGCTGGGGCGGTTGGGGCGGGTTTGGGCGCGGGCCTGAGCCGGAAAGGAGGGATGGACGAGTCGCGGATGATGTAAAACGAGGTTCCAAGGTGGGAGGGAGTGGACGAGGGCGTTCGGCTCAGCCGGAACGGGCGGCTGGGTGTTGTCGCGCGCCCTGGTTTTTGGACGGGATGGAGCCACGGCTGGCGGGGGCATTTCCCCTCCCGGGTGGAGGTTGCCGCAAGGCGACTGCTTGCGTTGTTCTCATCGTGGGCGGAGTATTCGCTCGGTTGGGGTGAGTTTGGTTGAGGATTTATTCCCAGGCTTTACGCGCCGGGTGAGTGATTGGCGTGATTGGTTCGGGAACCTGTTGCCGCGGCAGGAAGGACGCTTGACGGAGGGTGCCGGCTATGGCATTTCTGGCGGCGGCCCGTTGCTGACGGGGCGGGCGAACAGGTCAGGCAAAAGCAAAGCAACTCGGTATGAAGATGATGCATTGGAACTCCGTTATTCCGGCCGCAAGTTGGGTTCTGGCCGCGGGTTTGCTGCTGCTGGCGGGATGCGAGAAGAAACCGAAGGGACCGCAGCCAACGGTAATCAATGGGGTGGAGGTTGACCTGGCCAAATTCCAACAGGCATTTCTGAACGCCGCGCCGGAAGCGCAGACCAGCGTTTCCCGGGTGCACCTGGCGGTGCGCTACGGACAGTATGCGCAGGCGGAGGCGATGGCGCGCAAGATTGTCCATCTCCCCGGGCTGACGGAAGCCCAGCAGGCGGTGGCGCAGGAAGTTCATCGCCAGCTTCAGGAGCTGGTCCGCCGGACGCCCACTCGGCCGTCGCCGTAAGCGGTGCGGTGAGGCCGGGCCGCCCGGGCGGGTGCGGGTTCGTGCCAGCCCCGGGGCGGCCTCCCGGCTTCCGGGCGCGGGAAGCCGGCGGAAGCCCTTGCCAGGGGGCGCGGCCCGTTCTAAGTTCGCGCATGGTTTTGCCCGCAGATTATCACATGCATACCCCGCTCTGCCGCCATGCCACCGGCGAGCCGTGGGAGTATGCCGCGC